>ULSM01029576.1_pt1 | contig 14852 bp, 12 predicted proteins | sample 1956381 | NCBI WGS metagenome assembly ULSM01 (sample SAMEA4835710, study PRJEB28245) | human gut metagenome | biome: gut microbiome; material: fecal sample | place: Denmark | collected 2008 | reverse complement strand
ATACATATTTGTTAAAGAGGGATTTTATAAAATCCCTCTTTAATTATTCACCTTGAGTAAGAATTAATCTAAAAGCAATAGTTTGTCCACCAAAAGTGTAACCAATCTTAAATTGTTGACCTTTTCTAACAGGAAAATATAGAACATCATTTACTCCACTTGTTGACCATTTTATAGCTATTGTATTTTCGTCAACAGTTGTTGATGGTAAATTAGTATCATATGCAACAAGATATTGATTAGGAGCTGTTGCTTGTTTAACTAATTGAATATAGCCATTAGCAACTGCTGTATAAACTGTTTCAGAAATATCTAACTCTAAATTAATATATTTTTCAGAAGGCATTGCTTGTTGAGCTATAAATGCTGTATCATTAATATCAATTGCTTGAAAACAAGTTTTAAATGAAAATGATGTAACTTTAGAAGTATTTGTTTCTCCACCTACCATTCCTAAAAATATTGCTTTACAATTAACCCAAGAACCTTGTCCTGATAATGCATTATATATTTTTGTAACATTAGTATCAGGATTATACCAAATAGTATATTGGGCATAAGGTTCAGATTTAGAAATAACTAATGAATCCCAGAACCAAAATGGTAAAGTTCCTTCTTGAGGATTAACAATATATGCTATTTTTTGTGCTGGACTTCCATTCCAAGTTCTTGTTGCAGTTAACACTTCATTAATTTCTACTAATTCATTATTATTTGTTCCAAAAGAATTTTTTTCATTACCAACAAGTCCTTTAATACCTGGTAATGCAAATACTGTTGAACCAATAAAACCAAATCCATTAAATACTTGGTCAATAGAAACCCAAGAAGAAACTGTACTTGTTCCTAATGCAATTGGTAATGAACATTCTTGCCAACCATCAGTAGTATCTAAATAGCATTTTTTATCAGTTGTATTATAATAAATTTTAAATGAAGCAGTTGAAGTAGGTAATTCAGATACTGATTCACCTGGTACAAAACCTGTTAATAAAACATCAAAATCTTTTGATAAAGCAATTAAAACTTGTCCATCATAATTAGCATTAACACTTGATATATCTGTTGTTGTAGTTTTTAATACTCCATTACCATTATAAACTTTACTACCTGCTTTTAATGTAATTGTTCCATTATTAATTTCTAATTTAATATCTTGTGGAATTTCTGTAATACAGTTAGTAATTTGATTATAACCTACTTGTTCATTACGCCAGCTTAAATTTGTACCATCATTGCTTAATACTTGTTGATTAGTATCAGTATTAACTTCTGGTATTGTTCCACCATCAGGAGTAATATAAAATTCATTTTCAACTAATTGACCAGCTTCTTTTAATTCATTATATTTAGCTGTACTCATTTTATTAAATTTTAATTGAGGTATATCTACACTTGTTTGAGCCATAATAAAATTTCCTTAATAAACTATAAAAATATTTATTAAAATAAAAGAGAGGTTATTTCCTCTCTTATTCTTTTGGATATTTTTCTTTAATTGATTTAATTAGTGTTTGCCAATTACTTGTTCCATCTTCTAAATCGTGATATATCATATCTAATTGTTCAGCCAAAGGTGGATATTCTTTTTTTCTATTTTCAATTGCTACTAAATTTTTAGAGTCTGATTCTTTTACATATTCACCATTAACTAAAATATAATTAGTTTTAGATTTAATAATTTTATCAAAAGAAACTAAAGGTATATTTTCTAATTCTTCTTTTGTATCAGCAATAAATGTAATTTTTCCATTTTGATAACCTAAAAACATTATAATTCTCCTTCAGCATAGATAAAATTAAAACTAATTAAATTTGTAAAAGCCGTATCAAATAAAATTTGACATTGACTTCCAGCACTAACAGGAACAGTAATTCTACAATATTTGTCTGAAGAACGAGAAGCAAAACAATATCCATAATTTAAATTTGGATATATAATAGCAACATCTACCCAATTTGGTCCTTGTCCATCAATACTAAAATATCCATTTGCAGGTGCTGTATATGTTGTACCAGAAGCTCCTAATGTTAAAGGGATTGCTTTTTTAGAAGGCATAGCTTGTCTAGCTATCCAAATTGAATCATTTCTTGTTATTAATTGAATTGGTTGCATACTTTTAAAATTTGAAACAACGCCATCTATTAAATTATATGTAAATAAGCCAATATAATTAGATTTAACCCAAGTTGCTCCTGTATCATTTGTATAATAAAAATTATTTTCTAATGCATTATACCAAGTTGCTGTTTCATAAGGTAAATTAGAAGGTTTATAATTTTGTTCATAATGAGTTATACTATTTCTATAATTATTTGTATCTAAGGTACTAAAAAATGTCCATTTATCTTTACTAGAAGCAAGAGCTAATAAGCATATTTGAACATTTGAATTTATTACTTCAATATTTTTATATGAATAATTATTTTCTAATCCATTTGCTCTTAAACCTTTAATACCTGGTAAAATAAATGCATTAGTTCCTATAAAACCAAATCCATTAAATACTTGGTCAATAGATGTAATACCAGTATTATTTTTAATACTAATTAAACCAAATGGTAATGAACAACCATCTGTCCAAGAAGAACCATTATCAGATGTATATTTTACAATATTATTAGCTGTATCATACCAAAATGCATATGTACTAGTAACTGTTGGTGCAGTATCACCACTAAATTGTTGTGTTTCAACAACTAATGCTTGAATTAAATTTGTTGGTAATAAACACATTATATGTTGCATACTAGTATATGTTGATGCATTAAAATTAATATCTGATTCAATTATTTTTGTATCAAATTTTCTTGTAGTCCCATCTGTTTCAAATCCATTAGGAATATATAATTTACTACCTGCTTTTAATGTAATTGTATGGTCAGAATTTAATTCTAATTTAATATCCTGTGGAATTTCTGTAATACAATCACCTTTTGGATTAATACCAGAACCACTTGTAATATTTACTGGTGTTGGGTTATCTAAACCGCCATCATTTGTCCAAGATAATGTATAACCATTATCTATTGGAGTTAATTCAGGAGTAAAAGTAATACCTTCTGTACCAATATTTAAATTATAAAAATATTTTAAATCTACTAATGTTCCAGCACTTAAACCATTAACTAATGTAACTGTTTTTTTATCAGCACCTAATGAATATGCAGCAGCAGTTAATTCCGTATTTCCAACATTTACTGATAAAACAGATTTATCATAAATTTCGTGAGATGCAACAAAAGTTGTTTGATTTTCAGTTGCTGTAAAAGATTCTACAATTCTTTGTGCATAGTTAGTATAAATGGAAATAGTTTCTGGATTTTCTAATTCTTTATTATTAGTAAAAGAAATTGTAGCTTCGTGAGCATCTTGAGTTGTATGTGGTGTATAAGTTACACCGTCAGAAATAACAACGTTTTCTGGATTTGGTAAACCAACATCATTTGTCCAAGATAATGTAGTATCTAATCCAACTTTAGTTTGTGATGGAGTAAAAGTCGCACCATCTTTAATAACAACATTTTCTGGATTATCTAAATTTCCATTGTTTGTCCAAGATAATGTAGTTTCTGTACCTGTTTTAGATTGTGAAGGAACAAAAGTTACACCATCATAAATATGAGAATCAGCAGGATTTTCTAAACCGCCATCATTTGTCCAAGATAATGTAGTATCTCTATCAACTTTATTAATATGAGGTGTATAAGTTGCACCAACTTGAACTTCTAAATTATTAAACCAAGATAATTGAACTCTTGTACCAACAGGAACAGCATTTTTTAATATAACTGCATCTAATGTTTCATTTAAATCCCATTCAGAATTCATAATAACACTATTTTCAATATTAACAGTTATTAAATCTTTTTTAAGAACTTTTTCTCCTAATGGAAATTCAGTTGTACTTTCTTCAGTTGTCGTAAATGATTTAGAAACAACTTGTGATACATTAGTTGGAATAATCATATTACCATAAACAATTACTTCAATATTTGTTCCTGGTTCTATTGGTTCATTAAAAGTAAGTGTTTTACCATCATCAGCTAATGTATAGTTATTAGATTGTAATAAAAGGTTATTAATGTTAACTGATAATGATTCTTTATTAGCAACAGCATCATCTAAAACAACAGTTGTAATTTCATTTACTGGGTCATAAAAGAATTTAGAAGTCTTAAAATAACCTGCTAATAATTGCCATTTATTAAAATCAAATGGTTCTTGTGCTACGTGTTCTTGACGACATTGAAATAAACTATTGTTATAAGAAACAATATCTCCTACACGATATGTAACATCTGGTGTCCATATAGTTGATGTATTTTCACCACCAGAACCACCACCAATGTCTTGTGCAACTTCATCAGGTGTTAAATATTGAGCTAATCCATCTTGACTAATTTTAATATAAGTATTTGGATTATCTTTAAATGGTGATTGAAATTCATCAATCATACTTGTTGTAATTTTTATATTTGGTGTTCCAACCATTTTAAAATTCCTTATATCTTTGTATATAAGATATTTATAAAAATTCCAACCTCTAAATTAATGTTTGTTCTTATTTATTAAATAAGAACAAAGGGGTTATTATGAATGATATTAGTAAAATTAAAAGTAATAGAATTGATGATGGAATAAAACCTGGTGATTTATGTTATTCATTAAGGACAGAAAAAGAAGGATGGTTATTATGTGATGGAGCAAGTTATTCAACAACTGATTATCCTGATTTATTTGCTGTAATTGGTTATACATTTGGTGGAAGTAATTCTCAATTTAATGTGCCTAATTGTTCTGGTAAATTTTTACAAATGGATACATCTAAAACCATAGGACAAAATATTGAAGCTGGTCTTCCAAATATTGATATGAGTGCATCATTTTATTTAATAGAAGCTCACGGTAGATTTATTGGCTTATCTAATAATACAGGTTCAGTATATGGTGAAGATGCAGGTGCAATAGAAAATGCTAATGGTGGTGGTGATGTTGGCAGTAATGCTCCAAGAAAAATTCATATAAATGGTAATTTAAATTCATATAATACAATTTATGGTAATTCAAACACAGTACAACCACCAGCTATAATTGTTAACTATTTTATCAAATATTAAGTTTATTTCTATTTATTAAATAGAAATAAAGGATAAAATATGACAGATACAAGTAAATTACCTATTTCACGTGTTGATGAATTAATTGATAAATTAGATGAAATTAATATTAAATTAACCAATTTAGAAAATTCTCGTAGAATTATTGAAACCTGGTCAGAAGGAACTGAATGGTATCGTGTGTGGTCAGATGGTTGGATTGAACAAGGTGGAACAACTGGATTAATAACATCAAGTGATGGTTATACAGCAACAACAATTCAATTTAAAAAATCATTTATTAATACAAATTATACTTTTACATCTTGTGCAAATAAATATTCATCTCAAAATGGATTAGGAACTGCTTATCCACCATTTATTTTTACAAAAAATAATGATTCAGTTATAATTGGAAAATATTCTTGGACAGATGGTTTAGATTGGTATGCTTGTGGATATTAATATCCTTCAGCTTGCCAGTAACCAGCTGTAATAGTCATACCAGTTGTTGTAATATTTGTTGCTCCAACAGTTGTTATTACTGGTATATTTTCAAAAGCAACAGGAAATACTGGATTAACATTATTACCCCATTGTTCTTTCCAACCATCTGAATAAATTCTATAACCAATAGTTCCAAGAGATTCTGCAATTATAAAATGATTTTCAAAACTTTCAATCAAATCTTCGGTTGGAAAATAAGAACTTAATTGTGATGATGTAGCTTTAAATCTACCAATCCATTTACTTTTATTTGTAGGTTCAACATTAGTATAAATAAAATCATTAACAACAAAATCATAATAAACATTATATGTTACATTTATACCTAAAGATTGTGTATTAAAATATTCAATTTTCATATATCCTGATGAACCAGCATAAGCAACTGTATTACTACCAGCGGTATTTGAATCACCACCTTTTCCATAATTTTCAAACATAGGTGTTCCACCATTTTTATAACCGCCATTTGCTCCATAACCACCAGAAACACCATTTAAATTAAATACTTCTTCTTCAATTGTGAAATTTGTAACTGTTGTTAATCCACCTGTTTTTGCAGCTTCTGCTCCACTTCTCCACCAAGAATGCCCACCAAAACCACCAGGTGTAGAGATAATTTCATTATCAGATAATTTAAATATTGTACTTCCACCTGTACCACCAGTTGCATTCATATCTAATCCATAACGAGCTTCACCGCCAGCACCAACAGTTAATGTATAATCTCCTTCAGCTAAGAAAAGTTTACATTGATATGCTGAACCAGATGCACCTGCTGATGATGCAGATGAATTACTTGATTGTGTTCCTGCACCACCACCTCCAGCACCAACTAATGTAATAATATAAAATCCAGATGGTAAAAATTTTTGTATTGTTTGAGGTACATCACTTTCAAATAAAATTTCGCCAGAAGTTAAATCTATTTCACTTTCAACAGTAAATTTAAGAGTTTTTGTAGTTGGCTTATTAAAAACATATAATTTATTATCTTCTGTATCAAAAAATGAACCTTCATTAATAATTAATCTATTTCCATAATTTTTTAAAGTTAAACCATTAATATATTCTCTTAAATTCATTAATGAACTTAAACTATCTTGTGAAACATAATCAATAGTTTTATTATCAACAAATGTTGCAATATAATCAGGATTATTAAAAGGATTAATTTTTAATTCTAATCTATCATTTGATACTTTTATACTCATTTTTAATAACCTTTCGCAAACCAATAACCAGCAGCAATTGTCATTCCAGTACGAGTTACTGCTGTTGCTCCTCTAACAACAGATAAAGGTATTTCATTAAATGCTACTGGAAAAACAGGATTTACTAAATTCCCCCATTGTTCTTTCCAACCATCTGAATAAATTCTATAACCTGTTGTACCTGATTGTTCTTTAATTATATATCTGTTTTGATATGATGTAGCTAAATCTTCCATTGGATAATAACGAATAATATTATCAGCATTATCAGAAGCAGTTATAAAATCACCGATTTTTTTACATTTTAATTTATTATGAAATATATTACCAAATTCATTTCCATAAGTAATAAAAAATTCTTTATTTTCATTTAACCAAATTTCATATTTCATTGAAGGATAATGAGTTGACCACGCTGTTGTTAAATCAATTATTGTATCATTTTCAAACTCAATAAATTTTTTATCTAAAATTTTTTTTAAATGATAACCTGTTTCAATTGGTATATAATATAATAATGTATCACCTTCATTCATTATTGGTTTATCAGCATAACTAGAAATAATCATATCAAATTCATTCATATAATTTTTAATATGACAAAGATAATGTTTTAATGTTGTTCCAGATGAAGAATCAATTCCACCTGCTCCATTTGTATTATATAATAAAGTTGAATATCTTGTTTCATAATTTCCAATATTTAAATCCATTGGTTGAAATTGATATGTAGATGTAATATCCCATAATGGATATTTTAAATGAAAATCTTGCTTTTTTGTTTGATTATTATGAAGAAAATAGTCACATATTTTGTCTAAATATGTATAACCTTTTTTAATAATTAATTGATTTCCAGAAATTTTTAATGTTAATCCTTTTGAAGAATTTGACAAATTATATTTTTCTGAAATATTAATTGGATTAATAAAAGTTAAATCGGTTGCATTTTCATTAACTTTTAAAATTCCATTTTCATTAGTTGGAATTGAGCGTTCAAATCTATTAATTTTTACTTTATTAGTCATATTAATATCCTTCAACTTTCCAATTTCTTGCTGTAATTGTCATTCCAGTTGTTGTTACATTTGTTGCATCTCTTTCAACAATTTGTGGAATATTTGTAAAAGCTACTGGAAATGTTGGATTAGCATTATTACCCCATTGAATTTTCCATCCATCTGAATAAATTCTATAACCAATTGTTTCTAATGATTCAGCAATAACATTTCCGTGAGAAAATGCTTCTGTTAAAGTTAATGTTGGATAATAATAATTAGTTATATTCATATTATTAACATTAAAAAATCCTATTTTTGCAAATTCTGTATATCCATCTGGTAATGTTGGTATTTCATCAATAGAAGTTAAAATTTTACTTTCACCGTTATCATTACCAATTGCAAAAATATTATAATATTGACTTGGAATTCTATAATCGTGATAATATGCAACAATAATAAAACGACTAATTCCTATTAATCCTGCTGCTCTATTTGATAACAATCCATTATATCTAAAATAAGAATATTCTTTTAAAGTTTCTTTAGCTTGATATTCATTAATTGCATTTGCTGCTGTATTAGGAACTATATCTTTATTATTAACTGAAACTAATGTATCCCAATTTATTCCATCTTGAGATGCTAAAATATCAAATACAATTCCGCAAGAAGTTGCTTCATTTCTATTTTGAATAACAAATTTTTCAACTCTAACTGGAAAAGGTATTTTAATTTGTAACCAATGTGGATAAGCTGTATTATTTAATGATGCCCACGCATCTGATTCTGATGAATTTGTTCCATTAAATGCTTTCCAAGCATCATATGTTGTACTTGTTATATCACTTGCCGATGCTTCACAATTATTACTAATATTACTTGTTAATATTGGTTGATTCCATAAACGTTCAGTTATTTTATCAGCTGTACCACCATCATTAATACTTTTACTTACATCAAATGTCCCACCAGTAAAATTAATCATTTTATTATTTTGGCTTAATACAGAACCATTTGTTATAGTAATGGTTGTTCCATTAATAGCAGTAATTTTAAATGAATTAACTGTATTATCAATATACATTAAATTGGATATTTTTGTTTTATCTATATATGATATGTCATTTGAATTGTTCACAATTAGTTTTCCAACATTATTTTCTAATGCAGGTAATTTTTCAACTAATCTTGAAATCTTTATTTTATCCATAAAAAACCTTATAATTTTGCTAATTCATTTCGTTTATGTTGATATGCTTTTTCATAAATTTCTGCTAAAAATTTTGTTAAATCTGTTAATTCTTTTTTTGTCATTTTTTTACTATTTTCTATTGTTCCACTAACATCCCAAATAGTTAATGTCATATCATCATCTAAATATTTTTGTAATAAAGTATAATATTGTTGAGAATATTCTGGTTCATAATACAATCCATTAGTATATTTAACAGGTGTTGTAATTGCAAATTGAAACCAATCTTCAATTTCTTGAATTTTCTTATTTGTTTCTTCATCTAAATTAATATTTGTATATGGATAACCATCTTCAGTTTCTTGAAGAATATAACCTTTACTCATATCTTCACAAATTTTCTTATGTTGTTCTTCAGTAATTTCAACAGCACCATCAGGAATATATGTATTAATTCCTTCAAAATAAAAACCTTTTTTATAAAATATTCTCATATTAATAACCTTTCGCTATCCAATTAACTGGGTCTGTAATATTTGTATCAATAGTAAAACCCGTTTTATCAAAAGTCAAAATTTTTACACCATTTGCCATTACATATAAAGTTTTATTTATAAATGCTTCTGGAAAAGTAATAACTCCTGAAACTGGTGTAGAAGTTCCCCATTGTTCAATAATTTTTGTTGCAAATTTATTTTCATCTTCTACCCAATTTTCAATTTTATTAGAATATAAAATACCACCAAAGCCACCACTTTGAGCAATTGTATTTAAATCTTGAGTTGGGTAATTATCATATAAATGCCATTCATTATTACTTATAAATGACCCAATTTTTGCATATTTTGTATAACCAGATGGTAATACAGGTATTTCTTTTGTATCTGTACCAATATCTACAATACTACCATCATCATTACCAATTACAAATACATTAAATTTAGTATTACGTTTCATACTATTTGAAAAAGTTGTTACAATATCAATTTCATTTGCACCAACAGCAATACCATATGAATTTTTAATTGTAATACCAATTGTTTTATCTATTTGTGGAGTTGGAATTTCTACGTGTGAATGACCATAATCTTCATTTAATGCAGTAAATGAAGCTACAACATTACTTGGTTCACGAACCCAAATATCAATATCTTTTGAACGATTTTCTAAACCTGAACCTTGATTATAAAAATCAATTGCTGTAACTCTTAATGGATATATTGCAGTATAATACCAAGTTGCTGATGTAACATCAGTTAACCAACCATTACCTGTTTGTTTTAATCCATCCATTGCTCTATAACCTTCACGGTCAGTTTGTGCAGATGAAGTTATAATAGTACCTAATGGTTGAGTATTACTTGTCATTACTGGTTGTAACCAAGTTTCTTGTTCATCTTCTAATGAACTACCATTATTATTTCCTGATGTAAAAGGTTTATTAGGATTCTTAGTAATAATAGAACTAATTTCTAATAAAACTGTACCTGTTGAATCCATAATTGAACCTGGTTGAATAATAATTGTATCATTAGCTTCAATTTGATATTCAGGATATGGTTGAGATATTGTACCATAAGTAATTGATGAAGTAAAACCATTTTGTGTATTTCTTAATTTAATATCACCTGCTAAAGTTTTTGTATCAACTAAATTAAAATCTGATGCATCTTCATTAACTTGTGGAATTTTACCAGCATTATTAGTAAATGTTGTTAAAGATTTAATATTTAAATCTTCTTTTAAAGTATCTTTAGTAATTAACTCATAACCACTTTCATCTTGTTTTACTCTTAAATATTCTAATGAATGTGATGTTGGTCTTGGTAATTCTGTATTTATTAAAGTCATATTACCAAAAATTGTTACTTCAACTCGTGCTCCGCTTTCAATATTATCAGTAAATGTAATAATTGTTCCTGTTGTATCAATATTATAATTATCAGATTGAATTAAAGTATTACCAATATTAATCATTAATGAATTTTTATCATTAACTGAAACTGGTAATGTAATAGTATTTGTTTCATTAACTATATCAAAGAAATAATTTAATTTATTATAACCTGCTAAGAGTTGCCATTTTGAATTATCAAAAGGTTCGGAAGCAATATTATCTTCAAGACAAATATACATTGCATTATCATAAATACAAACATTTCCTTTTGCAAATGATAATCCGACTTGCCATTGTATAATATTAGCTCTTTCATCATATGTATGCAATACCATATTTCCCATAGATAAAACTTCAATTATTACACCAGCTGGAATTGGTTTAATAAAAGTAATTGTTTTATGGTCAGGTTCTAATGTATAATTTTGAGATTGTTGTAAAATGCCCCCAGCATTAATAATTACAACTTCTTTATTAGGAATTTCATCGGTTAAAGTAATTGAAGTTGTTTCTTCAGTTGCATTATAAAAAAATTCTCTTGCTGCTGAAAAACCTGCTAAAATTTTCCATTTACTTTCATCAAATCCAACATCAGATGTATGGTCTTCAATACATTCAAATAATGCATTTTCATAAATAACAACCGTTCCTTGTGAATATTCAGTATTTGGTGTCCAGTCAACTAATGTTGCATCATTTGTACCAATAATTGTAAAATTAGGATAATCACCAGTAATAGCAATATTTTTACCAGGATTTAATGAAATAATTTGGTCAGGTTTAGTATTTGTAACAATATTATCACGAGAAATTGCAATACCATCACCAGCTGTATAACTATTATTACTTGCTGAAATTAACACATTGTTTGAATCAGGAGAATATTCAACAGTAATATTTTGATTACCTGGTTTAATATTTTGTTGAACTAAATATTTTGAACTATCAGGAAAATTAACTTTAAGAGAAACAGTATTATCAGTTTCACTAGGTGTTACTGTAATAGAATCATCAGTTGCTTTAATATCTTCTTTTGTTAAAAAATCTTCTACTGGATGGTCAGTTGTTGAAATTGTAACTTTATTAGTATCTGGGTCAGTAGTTACAGTAATATTTGCACCTGCAACAATATCTTCAGATTTCAAATTATCTTTTGTTAAATCTTCAACATCTTCAGCTGTTAAGTGAATTGATTTATTATCAATGTGTTCTTGAACAGTTTTTTCTGTTTCAGTTGTTGTTCCAGTAACATCTTCAACAATAGTTGCTAAAGTTTCTGGATTAATTTTTTGATAATCATCACCATTTTTAACAACTAATTCAGCAATTGTTTTATTATCTAAAATACTAACCATTTAATAATTCCTCTTGTAAATCTATAAAAGTATTTATTCACAGTTTGAAGTATTAAAAAGGTTTGAAGTTATTTATTAAATAACTTCAAAGGATAAAATTTAAGGATTTAATAATGGCATTATATCTCGGAAGTAATGAAGTTTCTCAAAAAGTTTTATTATTAGGTGGAAATAAAAGTGATATAGAAGTTGGTGATTTATGTTATTCATTAAGAACAGAAAAAGAAGGATGGTTATTATGTGATGGAGCAAGTTATTCAACAACTGATTATCCTGACTTATTTGCTGTAATTGGTTATACTTTTGGTGGTTCAGAAAATAATTTTAACGTTCCAAATTATAAAGGTAAATTTCTTCAAATGATTAATGATAATCAAACAATAGGTCAAAATATTGAAGCTGGTTTGCCTAATATTACAGGTAATTTTAGTGCATATAATAATGCTGGTATAGATACTGCTAATGGGTCATTTTATTTATCTAATGCACAACATATAAACTATGCTGGTAGGTCAGAAAGAGATACATATCTTTGTAATTTTGATGCATCTCGTTCTTCTTCAATATATGGAAAATCAAATACAGTACAACCACCTGCTTCTATTGTTAATTATTTTATCAAATATTAGCGACAAATAACGATGACACACAATTTATTAGTAATTTCAATAACTTATTTCATTTTTCGGTTATTAAACAAATAATAATGACATAAAAACAAAGCTCCCAAATGGGAGCTTAACTTATTTATGTATTATTTCAGTCGCAGTCATTTCTGTTGCAAGGATAACTGTTTCCCCACTAAACATAAAAGCCTTCATCCGTTAGGATTAAGCAGCAATTACATTATAGTTATAGTTAACGTTTTCGTTAGCATTCATTTTATTTTGAACCGATATTGGTGGTATCTCGCCAGAAGTCTAAACTAATCTTTACTAACCCCAGTCAACCCTATTTCAACCCCATAAAAAGTGGGAGATTATTGGAATTGCACCAACTCGGTGTGCACACCTTTTCTATATACCTGTAGCTAACAGTTTATCTCCATTGGTGGAGCTGGTGGGTATCGCACCCACGTCCTGAAATTCTATTTCATTGTTTTTTATCAACTTCAAAAATATTTATATCATACTTATTTTAAGTTGTCAATAATTTTATTGAATAATTTTATAATAAGCATTATATTTAAACTTAATGGTTCAAAGTTTATTCGTTTTGCAAGCTGGTGGTAATTGGAATGATTCATCTAACTACGGAGTTGGTTCACGTAATAGTAACAATTCCCGTGCTAATTTGAACGACAATAACTCGGTGCGAGGGCTTGATATAATCTCTTTTTTAAGAGCATTAGCTGAATTTTGAACCTTGTCTTAACAGGCTAAACATCAAAATTGTAAAAATAATATTAGTAAAAGAATTTGAAAATATTATTTTTCTAACAGAGTAAAACAAATGAAAAGAATTAATAATTTATGGGAAGAATTTACATCACAAGAAAATTGGTTTATTGCTCGTAAAAGAGCATTACAAGGTAAAGTTAAAAAATATTGTGTAAAAGCAATTATGAGAAAAGGAGATGAATATTTAGAAAAAATTCGTCAAGAAGTTATTAATGAGTCTTTTCAATTTAAAGGATATAAGGAGCATACGATTTATGAACCTAAAGAACGTAAAATATTTGTAGCAAGAATTGAAGAAAGAATTTACCATTGGGCATCAATGATGATTACAGAACGAATTTTTGAGCCAACATTTATTTTTGATAGTTATTGTTGTAGAAAAAATAAAGGTCAACATAAATGTTCAGATAAATGCAAAGAAATTGTTAAACATAATAATTATTGTTTAAAATTAGATATTTCTAAATTTTATCCAAATATTAATCATAAAATATTAAAAGAGTGTTTAGCAAGAAAAATTAAAGATATAAGATTTCTCAATGCTTTATACGCAATTATTGATAGTCATAATAAGGATACTGGAAAAGGTATTCCAATTGGTAATTATTCTTCTCAAATTTTTGGAAATATTTATATGACTAAATTAGATATGTTTGTTAAGCACACTTTAAAATGCAAACATTATTTAAGATATTGTGATGATTTTTGTTTATTTTCAAATGATAAAAAGTATTTAAATTGGTGCAAAGAAAAAATTATTGAATTTGTTACTAATGAATTAGATATGAAATTAAGCAAATGTGATTTATTTAAAACTAAACAAGGTGTTGATTTTGTTGGATATAGACATTTTCCTCAATATACTTTAGTTAGAAAAAGAACTGCTAAAAAAGTTAAAAAGAGAATGTTAAAAATTCAATATAAATTAAAAAATTATGAATTAACTCAAAAAGAATTATTTAGAATGAATGGGCAAGTTGCCAGCTCATATGGTTGGTGTAAACACGCTGATTCTTATAGATTTATGAAAAAATATAAAATTGAAGAATGTTTAAAGGAGATTATAATGAGATATGCAGAATTTAAAAACAAATTACATACAAATAAAATGTTATCAATGAAAATTAATGATTTTATTAATAAAGAAATAACAATAACAGGTTGGGAATATTATAAAAAGAAT
>ULSM01000422.1_pt1 | contig 14944 bp, 20 predicted proteins | sample 1956381 | NCBI WGS metagenome assembly ULSM01 (sample SAMEA4835710, study PRJEB28245) | human gut metagenome | biome: gut microbiome; material: fecal sample | place: Denmark | collected 2008 | reverse complement strand
CGAGCATCCTCTATGGTGCCGCAAAGTCAATCGGCCTGATTTCGTGAGGAGGGAAACGAGATGGAATATACGATCATCGAAGTCCCAGACCTCAACGACAGCATGAGTCGCGTCGTTCTGAATGGCAAGGCGTATCTGATTCGGTTCACATGGAACGACCGCGGCGGCTTCTGGAAGTTCGGCCTCTACGACACGCAGAGTCAGCCTATCGTCATCGGCATCAAGATTGTGCCGAGGTTCCCCATGAACCTGTTCTACGGCGTGACTGCGCTGCCGAGCGGCGTGTTCGGCGTGATGACCAAGCTGGAGCACATCGGGAGGAGCGATTTCCTCGACGGAAAGGCCAGCTTCGTGTTCTGCCCTGCGGAAGATAGCGACTGACCCGATTTTCTCTCCGTCCTACGGACTGTCCGCGGACGCTCTGTGGGACGGTCACACATGAAATCCGAGGACAGTCCGCGCATAACCGTAACCGTAACCGTAACCGTAACCTATACCGTAATCTAACCTAACCAGTAAATATATTTGGTGTGCGTTTTGCAAACGCACGAGCGTGTTTTCTTTGAGTATTTTTCGTGATTTTGCTTTTTGAGCAAAGTCGTTTGTAAAACGAGAGGGGGGATTTGATGTCTGCGAACTTCGACAGAGAGTATCGCTTGGCTGCAGGTAAAGCCGGCGGCATGGGCTTTGAGATTGGCAAGAAGTCGAAGAGCCAGCCCGTCCCGCTGCACATCAATTTCTCCATTGAGCGCACCGACCTCGAAACGCAGAACACGGGCCGCGTAACCGTCTGGAACTTGAACAAGGAGCACCTTGCCGCTCTGGACGAAAAGGACTGCGTCCTGTCCCTGAAGGCGGGCTACGGGAGCCGTATGCCGCTGATATTCGCAGGCATCGTCACGAACTGCGTCACCACGCACGACGGCGCCGACCGTAAGACGGAGATTGAGGTGGTAGACAACCTCGTTGAGATCCGCGACACCTACGTCACGATTTCGTATGTGGGTACGGTGAACTGGAGAACCATCTTCGACGACGTGGCAAACCAGATGGGCGTAGCGGTGACGTATTCGTACAATGCAGAGTTCGCCGACATCGCCAACGGCTTCAGCTTTGTCGGCCTTGCCCGCGACATCATGACGAAGGGCTGCGCCTGCTGCGGCCTTGTGTGGAGTCTGCAGAACGGCGTTATGCAGGTCAAGAAGCCGGGGGACGTTATGAGCCGAGAGGTGTTCGTGCTCTCCGAGGACTCTGGCCTGCTGGGCATCCCTGCCCGCGTCACCGAGGCCAACTCCGAAACGAGCGATAAGACCAGCATCGGGTGGGAGGTTGAGTTCTTCCTGAACGGGGCCATCCACATTGACGACTATGTGAAGCTGGAGAGCAAAACCGTCACGGGCTATTTCCGCGTCGCCAAGCTGACGCAGGCCGGTGACAACATCTCCGGTGACTGGACGTGTACGGCGCGACTTATGGAGGTGCAGGGATAATGATGCAGGAGTTTGTGCAGGAGATCCAGAACACCATTCAGCGTGGGCTCCGCGGCATCCATACGGCTATGCCGGGGCAGATCGTCAGCTTTGACGCTGCGAAGGGCATCGCCACGGTCAAGCCTGCGATGAAGTTCAAGAAACCGGATGGGAAGACGATGGATTTTCCACAAGTCACCGGCGTTCCGGTCGTGTTCCCGCAGGGGAACGCACAGGGCGCAACAGTCGCTTTTCCGGTCAAGCCCGGAGATAGCTGCCTTCTGGTGGTGGCCGAGCAGAGCCTTGACTACTGGCAGTACGGGCAGGAAACCAGCACGGATCTGGCCTTCGACATGACGAACGCAATCTGCATTCCCGGCCTGTTTGCGCAGGGAAACCCCGCGGTAGCGGATGCCTGCGCTCAAAACGCGGTCATCGTAGATGTCAAGGGAACGAGGCTTATGGTCAAGGGCGGTTCCGTAACGATTTCTGCGCCCGAAGTCACTGTCGAAGGTAACCTGACTGTGACCGGCAGCCTGTCGTATTAGGCCCGTAGAAGGCCGCTACGAGCTTTCGGGCAAAAGCAACAATCTACACCCATGAGGCGCTACGACACCGTCTGGGTGATTTCTGGCGATTCCAGACTACTTCTGGGAGGGGGTATTCACCGTGTTAGACATCAGACTGAATGAGGACGGCGATATTGCCATCTCCAAGAATGGCGACATCTCCACGACGGAGAGCGTCAGACAGGCCGTAATGATTCGGCTGCGCTGGATTTACGACGAGTGGCGGCTCGGCCCTGAGCTGGGCTTCCCGTGGTTCGAGGAAGTCTTCGTGAAGAACCTGAACACCATCAAGATTAAAACGCTCGTGAGAGACGAGATCCTGAAAGTGAAGGAGGTCAATGCGGCGACGGTCACATCGGTTGATTACAACCCGGCCAAGCGAACGGCGACGTTCCGCTACACCGTCACCGTGGGAGAGGACACGTTTAGAGAGGAGGTAACGCTGTATGGCTGATTATGGCCTGACCCCGCAGGGGCCGAATATCAAGCGTCTGGATGTCATTCTGGAAGAGATGCACTCGGGCTTGTCTGAGAAATGGGGCGTCAACACCCGCCAGAACCCTGAGTCCCTGCTGAACCACCTGCTGACGAACGTGGCCGACGCCATCGCCGACCTTTGGGAGTTTGGCGAAGCGGTGTACTTCTCACAGTACCCGGCCACCGCAGAGGGGCGGAGCCTCGACAATGCTGCACAGTACGGCGGCTCCACCCGTGAGGCGGCTGCGAAGTCGTATTACCCGATTCATTGTACCGGCAAGGATGGCACGAAGCTGGCCGCCGGTACGAGGATTTCCTCCGCGACGAACCCGACAACCTATCTGAGTATCACGGACACGAGGGAAATCAGCCGTATGTCGTTCAATCGTGCCTGCATCAAAATCGCGTCCCTCGGAACAGAGAGCGTTTACACCGTAGCCATCAATGGCGCGGTGTTTTCTTATAGCCCGACGGCGGCGGACGCGCTCACGGTGCTGAAAGGCATCGCGGCGGCCATCACCGACGAGAAGTTCACGGCCTCCGTGGACGAGACAAATGAGTTCCTGAACATCGAGGCGGCGGACATTGCCTCGAACAATGTGCTGATTCTCTCCGAGAACCTGACCACGGAGACGGTGACGTCGATCATTACCTTCGGCACCGAAGAGAACGGCGACATCCTGATTCCTGACGGGGTCATTACGAACATTGTCAACGCGGACGCTGGCCTGCTGGCCGTCGAGAACCTCTGCGGCTACATCGCGGGCCGTGACGAAGAGACGGACGTTGAGTTCCGCCAGTCCTATGCGGACAAAATCTTCAACCGTTCGAGCAATATGCTTGAGAGCATCCGCTCTGCGATCCTGCTGAACGTGCAGGGCGTCCGCAGCGTCGCCCCGTATGAGAACGCAACGCACCAATGGTATGTGGACGGCACCTATCTGGACGTGAAGGACGTGACCGAAACGCCCGCAGGCGACATCGTCCGTCCGCCGCACAGCGTCGAGATCGTGGTAGACGGCGGCGACTCGAAGGAAATCGCGCAGCAGATCCTCGCCAACAAAGCGGGCGGCATCAACACGGTCGGCGAGACCGTCGTGGTTCTGCCCGGTGAGTACGACGAGGAAATCACGATCCGGTTCAATCGGCCGACGACGATTTACACATGGTTCCGCCTGGGCATCACGCTCAACCGCTCCGAGGCTTTGCCGCCGAACTACGTTGACCTGCTGAGAGAGGTCGTCCTGGAGAACATGGACGCTCTGGACGCTGGCAAGGATGTCGTTCCGCAGCAGTTCATGAGCCAGCTTTACAAAGCCTGCTCTGGCATCAGCTATATCGACATTCAGCTTTACGCTTCGGCGGACGCCTCCGATGAAAAACCCTCCAAGTACCCCGACCGCAGTAAGAATATTACGGCGCGTCAGCGGGCCTACACCAAGGAGGAGATGATCGAGGTGGAGATTGATGGCTGATTATGTAGCGACCCTGAAAAACGACCTTGTCGAGCAGTTCCGAGGCAAGGCCAATATCGAGGCGCTCATGGAAGTCATAGGCGCCCAGCTTCAGCAGGTGTATGACTTCTACGACCAGCTTCGGCAGGACAGGGGAGTACATACAGCCGTTGGCAAGCAACTGGACGGTGTCGGCGACATCGTCGTGATGACCAGAATGGAGGCCGGCAAGCTCGCTGGCGACCCGATCCCGTTCGAGGTCATCAACGACGAGACCTACCGCCGGTATCTGATTTACAAAATCCTGAAAAACACCTGCGATTGCACCTACCCGGACATCATCAAGGCGTTTCGGATGTTCTGGGATCGACCTCTGTACTACAAGGAAGATCCTGCAGAACCCGCGACGATGATTTTCGACACCGGCGAAATGGACGGCACGGTCGATACGACTCCGCTGTTTACCACGCCGCTGCTCCGCGCCGCTGGCGTTACCCTGAAGCTCTACGCTCGGACGAAGACCGAGATGGAGACGGCCAAGCTCTACATTCTGAGCGGCCTCGGCTTTGCCGTCACGGAAACGCTGCTGCCCGTCCTCGAACGCGATATTGATTACCGCGCCCATGTGTACGTCAGGGGCGGCTATTCGACTATTGCGCAGGACACGCTCCCCGGCGTCGAGCGAGACTATAAGTTTGGCTTCAAACTCCATCTGGGCGCCGGTCTGCAGGCGGTCTTGGAGAGTACGCTGCCCAATCAGGAGCGCGAAGTGTCCTATGACACCTCTGTTTGCGCTGGAAGCGCGGTGCAGAGCGTCATGGAGACGAGAATCACCGACATGGTGATGAAGTCGGGGAAGATGGCCTCACCGCAAAGGTCTGCTGCGAAGCGCACGAAACTCCAAAACCTCCGCGTTGTTGCGGATCGCCTGAAGCGAGAAAGCACGGCGGAGGACAGGAGCGCCCCGAAAGCAGAGTCCAACAAAACGATTGAAGGAGGAACACAGAAATGAGCTACTATGGCGGAACCGTAACGGTCGCCGGCCGAAATCTCATTACGAGCCTCATGGCCGGGAAGACGATTGAGTTCACCCGCATCATGGTCGGCTCCGGTTCCATGCCGGAGGGCGTCGAGCCAATCGACATGGTTACACTGGTCACTCCGGTTGCGGAGGGCGTTTCGTCCGTCCCGACTGTGGAGAACGGCGTACTGAGCATGGTGGTCGAATACCGCAACGACCTGAACGGCGGTTTGCAGGAGGGCTTCTGGCTCCGCGAGTTTGGCGTATTTGCCAAGACCGAGGACACCGAGGAGATCCTGCTCTACTACGCAACGCTGGGCGACAGCCCGCAGCCGGTCAATGCCTACAAGGACAACCGCATTGACATTCGGCGCTATCCTATTTCGATTGCCCTTGAGCTGGATGCCGATGTCCAGATTACCTACAACCCCGGCGCGTTCATCACGTCTGCCGAGGCTGAGGAGCTGGTGCGGACGATGGTTCAGGAGGCTGTCAGCGGTGTCGGCACCGCAATCATCAAAGACATCACGATTCCCCACACCGGCTGGACATGGCAGGAGGAGAATCCTGATGAACAGGGCGAGTGGGACATGGACGAGTATCGAAACTACGTCGATGTTCCGGTCGAGGAAGCTACGGAAGCGCAGTTTCCGAGCGTCGCCCTGCATAAATCGGCCCTTGAGGTCGCAAAAGATGCTGGCCTTTGCCCGACGGTGCAGACCCTTGCCGGTGCGCTGCGCTTCTGGGCGAAGAGAAGTCCTGACGAAGATATGGAGGCGACCATCGCCCTTGTGTCTCCTGGCGCCAGCAGCAGCGGGGGAGGCGGTTCGACCTATGTGCTGCCCGTGGCTACGGCAACGCGGCTCGGCGGCGTAAAGATCGGTAAAGGCATCTCTGTGGCAGCGGACGGCACGATCACCGCATCGACCAGCGGCGTCAGCCCCGACGATATGGCCTCCACCGAAGACACGGAATCCATGCTGGACGAAGTCTTCCCCTCTGAGGACGAGAACCCCTAAGCAACCGGCAAAGACCATTGAGAGGAGCGATTAAATGGCATACGACACCTCTAAACTCGCAAGCCTTCAGGCTCTTAAAGATACGGCTACCCGTATCAAGAAGGAGTATCTGGCGGCTATCTCCAAGGCTGGTCACGCTTCGTTCCAGAAGGCCGAATCCGTACCGACTGCGGAGGAAGCGCAGGAGAACATCCTGTACTTCGTGAAAAACACCAAGACCGGCTTCTACGACATCTACGCTCTGGTGGATGGCTCCGTAGAGTGGCTGGACGACACCACGGTTGACCTCGACGGCTATGTCACCGACGAGGAGCTGACTGCGGCTCTGGCTGGTCTGGGCGGCGGCGCTCTCTATGAGGGCACGAAGTCTGACCTGTCCGCATCCGACAGCAGCGTCATCGAGGCGTACTTCGCGGCGCACACCGACATCACCCCGAAGTCGGGCGATGTGTTCGTCGTGACCACCATCGTCGGCGATAAGGAGTACGAGAAGTCTGCGTACCAGTACACCGGCGAAGCGTGGGAAGCGATGACCGGCAACGTGGACGCTGACAAGGTCATCATGCGCGAGAACCTGATGCTGGCGGGCGATTACGACCGCATCGGCAACTGGACGAAGGACAAGAACGGCACGGCCACCAAGGAAGTGTCTGGCAAGTCCGTCGCGGCGATCCTGAAAGACCTGACCTCGAAGACCCTTCAGCCGACCATCACGGCGAACCCGTCCATCAACGGCTTCGGCCTGAGCGGCGCGGCTGCGGTGGAAGCCGGTACTGCGGTTGCGACCGCGTCCTATCTGGCCGCCACCCTGAACCCCGGTTCCTACAAGTACGGCCCCAAGGCCGGTACTGGCGTCGTGGCGTCCAACTGGAAGGTTGAGCGTATCACCGACGGTGGCACCGAGCAGGTGGCCTCTGTGGATGCCGCGTCCCTGTCTGCGGGCAGCGACAACAACGGCGGCAACGGCTTCATCATCGGCGACGCTGGCGGCGCTAACGCTGTGGCAAGCCTGAAGTACCGCGTGACCGCGACGCATGGCGCTGGTGTGCAGGCTGAGGACAACCTCGGCGGCGCGTCCAACCCCGCTGTTGCGATTGCTGCCGGCACCAAGACGAAGGACTCTGCGGCGTACACTCCGTTCCGCAACTTCTTCTACGGCGCGACCGCCGAGAAGCCCGCGCTGGACAGCGCGTACATCCGCGGCCTGACCAAGTCTGGCAAGGCGTACACCGCCGGCGTCATTACCGTCAATGTTCCCGCTGGCGCGAACCGCGTCGTGATCGCCTGCATCGCCGGCAAGACCGGCGTGAAGAAGGTCATCAACGAGACTGCACTGAACGCAGACGTGACCGATACCTTCACCAAGAAGACTGTCGCCGTCGAGGGCGCCAACGGCTACACCGCGAAGGACTACAACGTGTGGGTTTTCGAGCCGGCCGTTCCGTATGAGAACGCTGCGGTTCTGAAAGTCACGCTCGGTTGAGAGGAGGGAATGAAATATGGCAGTCAATAACACCCAGAACAGCTACGCCAAGATGGAGTTCCCGCTGACGATCAAGCGTCAGGATGCGTTCAGCATCGACCCCACCGAGATTTGGCCCTCTCTTGAGGCAGCTCAGGAGTACGCGCAGACCAACCCCACAGCTTACGTCGGCCAGAAGCTCTCTGTCGTCGTGGATGGTGTGTCCACGCCGTATCAGATCAAGAACGCGGCCGGCGAGCTGGAACCCCTCGGCGGTACGCCCGCGACCGACGACGAGGTAACTGAGATGCTCAACGAAGTGTTCAATTCCGAGGAAACTGGGGACTGACGCTTCGGTGAACAAATATTTTTAATCATCATTAGGAGGAAAACAAAATGGCTTACGACAACACCCATCTGGTAAAACTGGCGGCCCTCAAGGCTCTGGCTGAGAAGGTCAAGAGCGATTACGCTCTGAAGACCGAACTGTCTGCCCTGAGCACCAAGGTCGATGAACTCGTCACCGCTGGCGGCGAGCCCAACAAGCTGGAAGGCGTCAAGGTCAACGGCACTGCTCTGGCTATTGCCGAGAAGATGGTTGACATCCTGATTGCTACCGGTTCCGCGAACGGCACTATCTCCGTGAACAAGGTCGATGTCGCCATCAAGGGTCTGGCTGCGCTGGCCTTCAAGGCGAAGGTCTCTCAGACTGACCTCGACGAAGCTCTGGCTGCCGTTCTGGCTGGCAAGGCTGATTCCGCGACCACTCTGGCTGGCTACGGCATCACCGATGCCTACACCAAGGAAGAGCTGAATGCGAAGATCAGCGCCGTCTACAAGCCCGCTGGCTCCGTTGCCTTCGCCGACCTGCCTGCGCTGGCTGAGGGCGTTCTGGGTAACGTCTACAACGTGACCAACGCTTTCACCACCACCGACAGCTTCGTTGAGGGTGCTGGCAACAAGTACCCCAAGGGCACCAACGTCGTCGTTGTCAAGTCCGGCGAGGACTACAAGTTCGACGTGCTGGCTGGCTTCGTCGATCTGTCCGGTAAGGTCGATAAGGAAGACGGCAAGGGCCTGTCCGCCAACGACTTCACCAATGAGCTGAAGGCTAAGCTGGATGCCATCGCTGAGGGCGCTACCAAGGTCGAGGCTTCCGAGACCAACGGCAACATCAAGATCAACGGCACCGAGACTCAGGTGTATAAGGAGCCCACCGACGTCGTTCACGGCGCTGTCGCCACCGACGGCGAAGTGACTGAGATGCTCAATGAGGTCTTCACCACTACCGGCGTCTAATCCACAGGAACACGCGAAAGGGCAGGGGGAGAAATCCCTCTGCCCTCTATTATCCGACATGGAGGTATTAGCGCATGGGTAAGTTGACACTCACCGAGCACCTGAAAGCCTGTGCGGAAGCTGCAAAGAGCTTCACGAACGGTCTGGTGGCCGAGCTGGCGCAGACTGTGACGGATGCGATGCAGGAGATGGAGAACGTCAAGGCTGACAAGCAGGCTTCGGTTTCCATCACCATTCCGACTACGGGCTGGGGCATTGATGAAGCGTCGGAAAGTTACCCGAACTACTGCGACATCACGGTCGAAGGAGTGACGGCAAAAGACCGCGCTGATATTGCGATTGCCCCGAACAGCATGGACGTGGCTATCGAATGCGGTATGTGCCCCACCAACGAAACGCTGGCGGGGAAGATCCGCGTGTGGGCGAGATCCGTCCCCACCGAAGCGATTGCCGCGGAGTACAAGCTGAATCAAGGAAAGGAGTAACCTGACGTTATGGCTTACGGAACTGTAAATGTCGGTCAGGCTCAGACCGACGACAGCAAGTATATCACTACCGAGCAGGTCGGTACGCCGGGTGGTCTGGCTACTCTGGACGCCAACGGCAAGCTGACCGCTTCGCAGCGGCCCGACATCGACGCATACACGAAGCAGCAGACCGATGACCTCGTGGATCAGGACATCGCCGCCCACAACAGCGACGCATCCGCCCACGGTGACATCCGCGCTTCCATCGCGGCTGTTGACGCAGCCGTCAAGGCTATCGAGCTGAAGTACGGCACGGAGATCACGAAAAATCCGTTCAGCGTCGGCTTCACCGACCTGAGTGCGGTCAACGTGACCGGCGTATGGAACGCATCGCTGGGCAGGATCGAGTTCTGATGGCAGAGGAAATCATTTTCTCACGCTCCGCTGATGAAATTTCCTGCATCATCGGGAACCTGTTCTCAGCGATTACGCCTCCGTGCGACCTCAAGCGCAGCACCGATCTTGTCATCTGCGGTATGACCCACGCTCAAAATTATGGGACGCTGACCGTCAAGAGCGACTGCTGCATTTTCGTCGGCGAGCCTGAAGATTTGGCTGCCGTATTAAACGGGCAATGCCCGGAAAGGAAGTGCAGATATGGCCGATAAGGAGTTTCTGCTTGGCAACAGAGCAAGGGAGCTTCTGAAATATACCAAGCAGGCGACGAGGGTTGTCTCCGGCGACATCAGCAAGGCCGACGTTCGAGCAATTATCACACGGGTTGCCGAACTCGACGACATCTGCGATGTCAAGATGGTCTGCCAAGAGGTCGTACACGTCCTTGATACCAAGGACAAGGAGGGCTTCACAAAGAGTACCTTCCGAATGTATGGAGAGGATATGCGCGAAACCGCGAAGAAGATCCTGACGGACATCCACCGCGCCAACAACACGAACTTCGTGGTGGCGTATGAGGATAGAATCCACAAGATCGAGGAAGTGGTGGACGGCTGCTCATTGCTGCTGGAGTATATCACAATCTGTATGGACGAGGGCATCATCAGCGTGAAGAAGGCAGGCGTCTGGACGAAGAAAGTCACAGACGTCAAGTATATGGCTATGGCGTGGCTGAAGGGAGACCGCGGCAGAGCCAACAAGCTCCGTTCGGAAGCAAAGGAAAAGGAGGACAGAAGCCTCTACAATCTGGTGATGTCCGCCTGCTCCGCAGCCCAGTCCGCACGGAAGTAATCAGGGTTCATGGCGGAGGCATCCGCCTTGAGTTAGGGTATGACTCGCATCGGCCGCCAACTGGTGGCTCCGCTCCCCGAACACCAACAACACCAACAACGTGTGGAACGTCAACTCCAACGGCAACTACAACAACAACAACGCATCCAACTCGAACGGCATCCGCCCCGCTCTGGTGGAAAGTGAGATTAGTAAACCCTTCGATGGGTCGAACACGGTACACCATCATCAAAGGGAGTCATATCCTGTCGCCCGTCTGTGCATGGATGGACGATAAACACATCACACCGAGGCTCGCCATCCTGACTTGGATGCTGCGGCTGCCGGGGGCAAGACGACCGGTGTTAGGAGTGATGGCTGGTCTGGAGCTTGCCCTATACCCAGACCAGAGGAAGCAACAACAGCAAAGAAGCGAGTTTATGACCTATCAAGAGATGTGCAGCTTTGAAACGCTGTACGCAGCTTACTTGGAGGCCAGAAAGCGGAAACGGTCAAAGCCTGGAACGGCTCAGTACGAGCAAAATGTTCTGGCCTGTACCGAGAAGCTGTCAACGATCCTGAACACCAAGACCTACGTTCCGAGCAGGTTCGAGGTGTTTTATGTCTATGAGCCGAAGAAGCGGCTCGTTCAAGCGCCGGCATTCGTGGACAAGGTCGTCCTCCATGCCGTCGTGGACAACATCCTGTATGAAGCTATCACGAAGAGTTTCATCCGGGATAACTTCGCCAGTCAGACCGGAAAAGGCACCAACGATGGTTTGATGCGGCTGAAACAGCACATGGTCGATTACTACCGGCGAGAAAAGCACGGAACCGATGGGTGGATTCTCAAAGGCGACGTGCATCACTTCTTCGCCAGCATCGACCACGACAAGTTGAAGCGCAAGCTGAAGGCGCTGCTCGATAAGCGCGGCGTAGACCCGCAGATCTATGACCTGCTGTGCGTCTACATCAATACGACCGACGGGCTGCCCCTCGGCTACCAGACCAGCCAGCTACTCGCTCTGATGTTTCTGGACGAGTTCGACCACCTGATGAAAGAGAAATACCGCCTGAAGTATTACGGGCGATACATGGATGACTTCTACGTCATCCTCTCAGACAAACAGCGGTTGAAGGAGATCCTGAAGGACATTCGGGCGCTGATGGACGGCTGGGGCTTGGAGCTGAACCAGAAGACTGGCATCTTTCCGCTGAGGAACGGCATCGACTTCCTCGGCTTCCATTCGTACATTACCGAAAGCGGTGGAATCATCCAGAAACTTCGACGGGACAGCATCCAGCGAATCCGTGCGAAGGTGAAGTTCTGGGAGGAAGCCTATAAGCGCGGCGAGGTTACGAAGGACGCTATCCTCCAGAGTTTCGGAGCGTGGGACGCACACGCGGCATACGGCGATACGCACGAGCTGCGGACGAAATACGCAAAGAAGGTGGAGGCTATCATCGGTGAGCCGGTGGAGATCCACCGGAAACTCAACGGAAACCGTGCGGTACGCGATAAGCGAAGGCTTCGTCAATGCCGCAACCTCTACAAGAAACAGCATCAGAACAGGGAGACGGAGAAATCCGGCTCCTTTTCTTATGCCCAACGCCCCACGGACGTTCCTCCGTGGGCTGACTCTTAACTCTTATCAAGGAGGAAAACGAAATGGCAAATGTGCTTTTGAGCACCAAGGCCGTTGGCAGTACCGTCAAGCTGACGGTCAACGGCAAGGCGAGAGAGTTCATCGTCGTGCATCAGGGCAAGCCGTCCAGCGTGTACGACGAGTCTTGCAACGGCACTTGGCTGCTGATGAAGGACATCTACGAGAACCGTGTTTGGCAGAGCGGAAATATCAACAAGTACGAAAGCAGCGACATCCACTCTTACCTGAACAACACGTTCTTGAAACTGTTTGATAGCAACATTCAGGGCGCAATCAAGCAGGTAAAGCTCCCGTATCGCAAGAACGGTGGTTCTGGTGGTACGACGCAGCAGGGAGCAAACGGTTTGCCCTGCAAGATCTTCTTGCTGAGCGCACCTGAAGTTCACTACGAGCACAGCTATATCGACTCTGGCGAAGGTGCAGCACTGAGCTATTTTGCTTCGTGCGTCACCAATAATGCTGACTCGAAGCGAGTTGCGTACCTGAACGGCTCGGCCGCCTACTGGTGGCTCCGCTCCCCGTACACCGACAGCACCGGCTTCGTGTGGATCGTCTACTCCGGCGGCGACTACGGCAACGGCGGCGCATCCGACTCGTACGGTATCCGCCCCGCTTTGGTTCTTCCCTCTACACTCTTGGTCTCTGATGACGGCACCGTATCCACGAATACGCCCCCGACCATCACCAGTACCAGCGGTGCGAGTGGCGTGAACCTCGGCAGTAAGACGGCGGCGTTCAGCTTCAAGTACACGCCCAACGATGCCGACGGCGACAAGCTGACGGTCACGGAAAAGCTGGATGGTGTCGTGAAGAAGACGCGCACGAATGTCACCAGCGGTACGCAGCTCACCTTCGAGTGCGCCAGCACCGCGGCGGAGTTCCAGAAGATTCTCAACGGAAGCCACACCATCACCATCGAGGCGAGCGACGGCAAGGCGAGTGCGACCTTCACGGCCACCTTCACGAAAGCCGTCCACAAGGCGACCATCACGCTGAAGACGCCGCTGGCGGTGTCCGGCGACATCACGGCGGCGGTCATGTCGGTCGTGGGGCAGATCCCGGTCGGCGCGGTCTACAAGGTCGAGGCAACCAACAACGCGAAGGACACCAGCCCGGTGTGGCAGGACGTCACCGCGGAGGTCAAGAGCGGCGCAAACATCGTCTTCACGAACAAGACGGCAGCAAACGGCGCGGCGTTCAACTTCCGCATCACTGTGGAGCGCGGCACGTCCGCCGGTGGATATATCTCCGGCGTGAGCGGCGCGTTCCAGTAAGGAGGGAAAGTCATGGGACTCGTATGGAGAAAGGATGACCTGCTGACGCTGGCTGAGAAGCAGCTCAACATGGCGAACGAGACCTGCCAGCAGAAAATCTACGCCGGTATCGACGTGGAGCTGAGCGGCGGGACGGAGCATTTCTCTCTGGAGACGCACGATCAGGCCAACATCGAATCCATGTTCACCGCCGTCACGCTCGGCGCGAAGGAGCAGCAGTACCATTGCGACGGTGGGGAGGTCAAGACCTACTCTGCCGCCGATGTCGTTGTGCTGTACGCAGCTTACAAGAACTACGTCACGAAGCACACGACCTACTGCAACCTCCTGAAGAAGTGGATCAAGCGCGAGACGGACAATGCCGTCATTGGTGCCATCCAGTATGGTGACAACCTGCCGGAAGACCTGACCGCACAGATGCAGACCATCCTCGACGCCGCGACGGCACAGCTCACCAGCATCACCGCTGCGGTCAGCGACGGTGCGTTTGCGGATAAGATCTCGTCTCTGGAGAACCAGATGACCGAAACTCAGATGGCATTGTGCGATGTCTACGAGCAGGTCATCGCAGTGACTTCGGCTACGGAGGGATAAAGCTATGGCAAGAATTTACGCGACCCTGATTCGCAAGGGTGAGAAGACCATCGAAGACGTCCCGGAAAGACTCCGGGCAGCCGTGGAGGCTCTGCTTGCAGAGGACGCCGTATGAGCGCCCTCCGCGAGTTTTGTCTTAAATATCTGCTGAGAAAGGAGGAAGACGAAATGGCTGTTGTGTACGCTACCCTGATTATCAAGGGCAAGAAGACCATCGACCAGGTGCCCGCTCGTCTGCGTAAGCAGGTCGAGGAGATCCTGGAAGCCTGCGAGGTGGAGATCTGACCCCCAGCGGCGGGAGCCGGTCGTTCTGACCGGCTCCCGTTTTACATGAACGCAATCTGGATGCCTCTCGCCATGCAGTTACCCGGTTCACCGGCGAAGAGCGAGTCCAAACCAAGAAACTGTTGAGAGAGGTACGAGAGTATGAATATCGGAGAAATCTTGACCGCCGTGCTGATGGCAGTCGCCGGCGGCGCGGCAGGAGCGGCCGTTATCAACGGCATCAATGAACGGTGGAAGTTCAAAGCTGGCCGAAAGGCGGCGAAGGAAGACCGCGAGGAGGAGAAAGCGGATAAGACCGCTGAACTGACAAAGACGATCGCCGGTTTGCAGGAGGACATCAAGCGCCTTCGTAGCAGCGATGCCGCTCAGTCCGAGGCACTGAAGCAGATCCTGCTCGACAGGGTACTTTATCTCGGGCAGGGATACATCGCCAAGGGAGAGATTTCCTACGACGACAGACGCCGCTTTCACGCCATGCACGACTGCTACCACAAGGGACTCGGCGGGAACGGAGATGCAGACATCATCGTTGAGGGTGTCGATGCTCTGCCGCTGAAAAAGTAAGGAGGCGGGCGTATGAGCGTCCTGAATATCGTCCTGTTCTGCGCCGCCGGCTTCCTGCTTGGCGTCGTCATTTCGTGGCTGGCGAGCAACATCGCG
>ULSM01034529.1_pt1 | contig 14957 bp, 10 predicted proteins | sample 1956381 | NCBI WGS metagenome assembly ULSM01 (sample SAMEA4835710, study PRJEB28245) | human gut metagenome | biome: gut microbiome; material: fecal sample | place: Denmark | collected 2008 | reverse complement strand
GGCTGCGAGCCGTAGCGCCGTAGCGTGTCCGATGCCCGAAGTGGCCCCTGTAATTAAAGCTTGTTTTTTCATAATGGTCGGTTTATCGAACAAAAGTAAGAAAAATTTATGTTACTTTGCATGAAAAATACGTGCAAAATCGGAAGAGGGTGAATCTCGAACTGTTCATAGCGCGCAGAATCGCGCATAACGGATCCGGCAACCGTCCGGGTGTGATGGTTCGTATCGCCGTGGTCGCGGTGGCGTTGAGCGTGACGGTGATGATTCTGGCTTTGGCCGTTATCATGGGTTTCAAGCGGGAAATCACGGATCGTGTCACCGGCTTCTCGGCCCAGGTCGAGGTCGCCGATCTGCGAAGCGCCGGGTCGATCGAGTCGGTGCCGGTATTGCGCAGCGAACAGCTCGAGAGAACGATCCGCTCGGCAGGCGAGGTCGTACGGCTCACTCCCTATGCCGTGAAGGGGGGCGTGGTCAAGACGCCCGATGCGATTCTCGGCGTGATGCTCAAGGGGGTGGACGGCGGTTACGAATGGTCGTTTTTTCGGGACCATCTGCTCGAGGGCGAGTTGCCCCGTGTCGGGGATTCGATTCGCACCAAGGAGATTTTGATCTCCCGGAGCGTTGCCCGGGAGATGGGGCTTGTGCCCGGCGATAAGGTCGAGATGCTTTTCGTCGAGTCGGAGAAGAGTCCGCGCCGCGACCGGTTCAAGGTGTCGGGTATCTATGCGACCGGGATGGACGAATTCGACCGGAGCGTGGCGATGACCGATTTGAGAAACGTGCAGCGGTTGGCCGACTGGTCGTCCGAGGAGGTGTCGGGCTACGAAGTGACGCTCGCGGATTTCTTGCAGGCGGAAGATTTCTCCCGCCGGCTGAACGATATGTTGCTGGATTCGGATCGGGAGGCTTTTTGGGACCTGACGGCCCGCAGTGCGCAGGAGCGGTTCCCGACCGTGTTCGACTGGCTCAAGACGCACGATGTCAATGCTGCGGTGATCCTGGTCATCATGGTCGTCGTGGCCGTATTCAACATGGCGACCGCGTTGCTGACGCTCGTGCTGGAGCGTACACGTATGATCGGTCTGTTGAAGACGATGGGAATGAACAATGCGTCGCTGCGCCGGATTTTTCTCTACCGGGCCTTGATGCTCATCTTGCGAGGGGTCGTGTGGGGCAATGCGATCGGTTTGGGAATCTGTCTGTTGCAATATTATTTCCACCTGATCCCGCTCGATCCCGAGGGTTATATGCTGTCGGAGGTGCCCGTTGCGTTCGGCGTAGGATGGTGGTTGGCGCTCAATGCGGGAGTCGTGGCCGTGATTTTAACGTTGCTGATGCTTCCGGCTTCGATCATTTCACAGGTCAAACCGGTGGAGGCGATCCGTTACGATTCATAAAGTACATAAAAGATGAAACCATACGATACAGAGCAGGACAAGAAAGAACAGGTGCGCGAGATGTTCGACCGCATCGCTCCGGCGTACGACCGGTTGAACCACACGCTTTCGTTTCAGATCGATAAATTGTGGCGTCGGCATGTGGTGCGGATCGTGCGGCGGATGCAGCCCCGGCGGATTCTCGACGTGGCGACCGGTACGGGCGACCTGGCGCTGGCGATGGCCCGCCGCATGCGGGGCGTGCAGGTATTGGGCGTCGATCTTTCGGAAAATATGCTTGCGGAGGCCCGCCGGAAGGCGACGGCCTGCGGACTGGACGAACGGGTGGTGCTTTCGCTCGGGGATGCGGAGCGCCTGGAGGTGGCGGATGCGTCGGTGGACGTGGTGACGGTGGCTTTCGGAGTGCGTAATTTCGGGGATCTCGGAGCGGGGCTCCGGGAGATCGCCCGGGTGCTGAAGCCCGGCGGGAAGGTCGTTATCCTGGAGTTTTCGACCCCTCGCAATCCGTTGTTCCGAAGGGTGTACGGTCTTTACAGCCATCGCCTGTTGCCCGCTATCGGCGGGATGATCTCCAAAGACCGCAAGGCATACGAGTACCTGCCTGCTTCGGTGGATGAATTTCCGGCTCCGGAATGTTTTATGGCGATGATGCGCGAGGCGGGATTCAAGGATTGCAGGGCCCGTTCCCAGAGTTTGGGAATCGCGCAGATATATACGGGAGAAAAATAGGACCTTCGCGTGAGAACCTTGTTGAAATACGTATTGCCGGTGTTGTTCGCCGCACTCTTGAGCGGATGCGGCGCGTCCCTGGCCCGAAAGGTCCGGATCGGAGAAGAGGTGGCGGTGCGTCAGTACGGTACGGTGGGTCTGGATTTGACGTTTGACGTGGAAAATGCGTCCCGCCGCACGCTGCGGCTCGAGGAGGCTGAATTGGAATTTTTCACCGGAGCGGGTTCGCTGGGACGTGCCGTGTTGAGGGGTTCTGTCGAAGTTCCCGGGCGGAGTCGCGGCCCGGTGTGCAGTCGCTGGAAATTCGATTTTCCCGATGCCGCCGCCGGAATGGTCCTTCGGAAGCGATTGGAGGAGGGGGATTACGCCCGGCTGGAGGTCGAAGTGCGGATGACGCTGCGGGCGGGGGCCGTGCGGCGCCGTGTTTCTTTCGAAAGGATGCCTTTTTCCGAATTTTTGAATATCTTTGCAGAAGATAGGATGCGCCTCGGATAAGCTCAAGCGACCGACGCTCGAAGCATGCGTCAAGAACACTTGCAAACTCTGCCATGCAAGGAGGAGGAAAACAGAACGTTAGGTTCGGCTTGCCGTGTGCCTTTCCTTATTTTTACCGAAGATAGGAGATACGCTTCGGGAAACTGGGAGCAGGTTCCTGCCGTTTTCTTCTCGGCTTTCACTATCTTTGCAGAAGATAGGATTCGGTTCAGCAATCTTTGCGTGCAAGCCCGCACGATTGCTCTCACCTTTCACTATCTTTGTCCGGGAGGAGTTTCCGTTCGAATAGTGTATCCGGGAAGTTCCGACTGGTTTAAGAAAATAGTGACTATGTATAGGATAATCGTTTCATTGCTGTTTGTTTTCGGATTGTATGGTGGCGTTTCGGCCCAGTCGCTCGCCTCTTTCAAGGAGCGTCTGTCGCAGCCTGCGGGTTCGGCAGCCGTTACCGTAGTGGAGCACGGGGATGCTGCGGGCGTCGTGAGCCGGGAGAGCCAGAGCAACGACCGCATCCGGTTCAAAGGGTATCGAATCGGTATTTTCTTCGATAACGGAGCGGAGGCCCGGGCCAATGCGCTTGCCGCCAAGCAGACGTTCGAAACCGCATTCCCGGATATTCCGGTCTATCTGGTTTATGAAAATCCCTATTTCAAGGTTTCTGCCGGAAATTGCGTCACTTCCGAGGAGGCGATCGTGTTGCTGGGCAAGATTCGCAGCCAGTTTCCGGAGGCTTATCTAATGCGTGAAGATCTCACGGTGGCCGACCTGATTCGTTAATTTTCCAAAAGATTAAAAATAACGAAAAAAATTTGATAGATTCTACCCGAATCTATATATTTGCCGCGTTAAAAACCTTTAATAATTAAAACTATGAAGAAAGTTTTATCTCTGATGATTGTCGTTGCTGCCGCTGCCATGGTAAGCTGCGCCGGCAAACAGGCAAAACAGGCTGAAACCGTTGAAGTTGAGGCTACCGAGGTCGTAGAGACTCCTGCTTGCTGCGAGGAGCCTGCCGCTTGCGAGAAAGCCGATAGCTGCGCAACGGCCTGCGAGACTCCGGCAGAAACTCCGGCTCCTGCTGAAGCTGCCAAGTAATTTCCCTTTTCGGAACTTACGGGAGTATCCCCAAAGGATACTCTTTTTTTATGCCTCTTCCCCGGCGGGAGAGGTATTTTTTATGAAGCGGTGTTGTCCGGTGTCAGATCTTGCGGGCACGCCAGTTGCCGTAACGCATATAAAGATAGGAAGCCGTGAGGGTGCAGCCGTAATAGACGTGGTCGGCGGTCCAGCAAAGTGCGACGTCGGCATGCAGTCCGTAAACCAGCAGCGCCGTATAAGCGACATAGACGATGCTGGTGCAGGCGACGATCGTGAGGGCCGTGCGGGTGTTGCCCGTACCCGATACGCTGAATTGATAGATGAAGGCGGCCGTGCAGGGAATGTTGGTCGTCAGCATTACCCAGAGCGAAGGGATGGCGTATTCGATCAGAGATACGTCGTCCGTATAGATGCGGAGCGTCCAGTAAGGAATCGCGGCCGCCAGGATGCAAAGCGGGAGGACGAAGCAGAAACAGAGGCGGATCATCTTCCGGCAGAGGGGCATGATCTGTTCGGTATAACCCGCGCCGATCAGGTTGCTTACCAGGGAGCTGGCTGTCGAGGCGAAAGCGTTGATGAACATGAAGATCAGCGACGATACGGCCCGCACGATGTTCGTGGCGGCCAGGTCGCGCTTGCCCAGATGTTCGATGCAGAGGAAGAAGAGGAACCACGCGAGGAAAGCCACGCCCTGTTGGATCATCACCCAGACCGAAAGGCTCAGGATTTGTTTCAGCAGGGAAAAGTCGAATCCTGTGAATCGGAATTTATAGCGGCGCCAGTCGGTCCGGTAGCGGGTGTAGAGTATGTAGAAGAGGGCGGATACACCTTCCGAAATAGAAGAGGCGATCGCAGCGCCGGCGATGCCCATTTCGGGGAATCCGAATTTTCCGAAGATCAGCAGGTAGTTCAATACGACATTGGTGAGTACCATGACGATCGAGTTGATCGTCAGGATGCGCGTGCGGGTCGTGCCGACATAGAATGCCCGGAACATCGACCCGACGTAGGCGAAGAAGAAACCGTAAACCCGGTAGTCGAGGTACCGGACGGCGGCTTCCCGTACATCGGGAGCTTCGATCAGGGTACCCATGATGCGGGCTACGAAGACTTTCGAGAGGATGAACAGCACGAGGGCCATCAGCAGCAGAAACGCCGTGCTCTGCATGAACAGAGGCCCGATTTGCGAATACTCCTTGGCTCCGTTGCGGCGGGCGATGAGAATCTGGGCGCCGATGCTGAACCCGAAGCCCAGCATGAAGATCATCAGGTAGAAGATACCCGCCAGGGCCGAAGCTCCCAGCTCCGCTTCTCCGACGCGTCCCAGATAGGCCGTATCTGTCAGTCCGATCAACTGCTCCATCAGCAGGCAGACCAGCACCGGGAAGGTGATTTTCAGGATTTTTTTGTTCGTATAGCGCATTGGAAACGTCGGTTTCAGTGCACAAAAATACTCTTTTTTCCGCAATCGTATTTATAACGGACTGTTTTTGGAAATTTGCAGGACAATACCCCCTCGAGTGTTGTCCGGAACAAAATATTTTATAGTTTTGTGGTGTCGGTTTCGTCCGACAGACATATTTTGATGAAAGTGTTTCGCTTTTATCCTTGATAAGAAATCTGACAGTTTCAAACAAGACGAGGATAACGACAACACTCATCATCTGTTTCGGTATGTGTACATTATTCCAAACACCCCATACTGAACAGGTGTGGGGTATTGTGTTGGTTTATTCGTCTTGGGTTTTGTCAGAACCTCTTATCAGATAAACGAACGGCTCCACGCTTGAACCGAGAATGATTATATACTAATCTGATAATCAATTTATATATTAGGCTTTATCTTTTATTTGGTACCGTATAGTTCCCATATTTTGTCGGTTTCCCAAAGGTTATTACTATTTTGCCTACTGTCTAATAAAAGCTCTTCATTTTGAGGTATGGTGTTAATGTTCCACAATGGGTCGGTTAGAACAACCCTTGGCGGACTATGATAATCCTAACTTAATGTATTCGGTCTATGATTGGGGTATTAAGCCGCAAAGCATTCTATAATGTCCGATTTTCTTTAAGAATTTCGGACATTTTATTGCTACATCAAGAGTAATATCGTATCTTTGCAACTAGAATCATTGTGGATATGAAGACGATACTGACGAAGGAAATACGAAACATCATAGACCGAAACGGACCGAACAGGCTTTATATGGTGAGTGATTTTGCCCATCTGAATAATGACGGACTAGTTACTCGTGCGCTTTCCCGATTAGAGAAAGAGGGTGTGCTCATTCGTCTTTCTCAAGGTCTATATCTATATCCATTACGGAATAAGTTCGGTGTACTTCGTCCCTCTATAGAAGATATCGCATACGCTATAGCGGAAAAGGATAAGGCTCGTATTATACCTAGTGGATTGACAGCATTGAACAAATTGGGACTTTCCACACAGGTCACGATGAATGCAGTCTATTTGACAGATGCCACAGCAAGGGAACTTACTATCGGGAACCGTAAAATCATATTCAAGCGCAGCGCACCTCGCAATTTTGCCTACAAGACAGACTTGTTTCCACTTATAGTCGCTGCCATGAAAGAATTAGGGAAAGATAACGTGACAGATGAACAGGTTGCAATCATAAAACAAGCCATTGAAAAATATGGTAGTCCTGATGAAATCAAATACGATTACAGTATTGCCCCGCAATGGATTAAACAACGACTTGCATTATGAATTTTACTAAACTTACAAAAGAAGAACAACTTACCATTTTGGCTAATGTAGCCGAAGATAAAGGGATTGTGGATAATGCCGTAGAAAAGGACTACTGGGTCAGTATGGTGTTACGTGCCATATTTTCTTTGCCGTATGCAGCAGCTTTTGTTTTCAAGGGAGGAACAAGCCTTAGCAAAGGTTGGGGATTAATAGAACGGTTTTCAGAAGATATTGACCTTGCAATAGATCCCCAATATCTCGGATTTACAAATATTGAGACTAAAAGTCAACGGACTAAGTTGCGGAAAGACTCCAAGAAGTTCATAGATGGCTCTTTCGCGCTCGACGTTGAGACCAGATTAAAAGAGTTTGGGCTATCAGAGAGCTGTAAGGTTATAGTTCCGGAGACATCTGTCAGTGACCTTGATCCTGTAGTCCTGTTTGTCGAGTATAATTCAGTGTTGCAAACGAAAATGCAATATATACCCGAACGAGTCAAAATTGAGATAAGTTGTCGTTCACTCATGGAACCATCAGAAGATGTGGAAATGCGTTCTATGATAGAAGAAGCTTATCCAGGTGAAGAGTTCTCATTGCCTATATTCACTGTTCCTACCGTAGTACCGGGACGAACATTTCTGGAAAAGGTTTTTCTTTTGCATGAAGAGTTTAACCGTCCCAACGGCTGTACGCATATCGAACGTATCACACGACACATGTATGACATTGTAAAGATGATGGATAAACCGTTTGCTATGGAAGCAATGCAGGATGTACAATTATACGAGGACATTGTGACTCATCGTAAAAAGTTCACGGCTTGGAGTGGATTGGACTATACGAGTCATCTTCCACACACAATATCGTTCCTGCCTCCTGAAAGCATCGAAGATGTTTTGCGTGACGACTATAAGCAGATGCAAATTGGCTTCATCTATGCAAATGCACCTTCTTTCGATGAGATTATGAAGCGATTGAGTGAGTTGCAAAGCAGATTTAGGACATTGGTATGGAAAAATTATCGTTGACGGTATGGCTAGAATAAATGTTGATATGACCGAAACTATTATTTTTGATTGATAAAGAATACAAAACATAGTTCAATATGGCACATAGTTTCATAACCAATAAAGATCGTCTACTCTCCGACATTATCACGGGTATCTTGCCCAAATCGGATGCCGTAGATATTCTTGTGGGCTATTTCTATTTTTCGGGATACATACAGCTTGCCGATAGGCTCGCTGATAAGCATCTCCGTATTTTGGTTGGTCTTGACATAGACACTCAGATTTCAAATCGTGTCCGTGAGGTGGAAGAGTTGATGGAATGGCAACGCATCCGTAGTAAGGTTCGTGAGGAATATTTCAACAACTTAGTGAGACTCATTAATGAAACGGATAATACCGATACAGATGAAACCATCCGAATATTTCGTCAATTTCAACATAAAATTTATAATGGTACATTGGAAATACGTAAGACCGAAGACCCGTGTCATGCAAAAATGTACCTTTTTGCTTATAATAACATTAATAACGAAAATGGAGAACAACCCGGTGATGTAATCACAGGATCAAGTAATCTTTCCTATCAAGGTTTACAAGGTAGAACAGAAATCAATGTACGGTTTACAGACAAGGGGAAATATACGGAGGGAAAACAAATCTTTGACGAACTTTGGTCAAATGCTATTCCAATTGTGGACGAAAGCACTATTGATCGTTGGAAAGAAAAAGTCGAGAGTAAAATTTGGATTGACCGACTCTTTCAGCCATATAAACTTTATCTACGCGTGCTCAGCGAGTATTTTAACATTCCGTCCAAAACAAATGTGCGTACACCTTTCGACATTACCGATGGAAAGTTCTTCAACCTGAAATATCAAACTGATGCCATTCAACTTGCACTGAAGTCTATCGAAACCCATAACGGAACGATTGTAGCAGACGTAGTTGGCTTGGGAAAAAGTATAATCGCTTCTACCATTGCCCATAACCTCCGTTTGCGTACTATTGTTATATCACCTCCACACTTGAAATCAGGATGGGACGCTTATAAGGACGAGTTCAGTTTCACAGGCACAGTATTTAGCAGCGGTAAAATTTCGGAAGCATTGACGCATTACAATGATTTGAAGAAACCTGATGAACAGTTTCTGATTATAGTGGACGAGGCGCATCGCTACCGCAATGAATACACAGAAGATTATGCCATGCTGCACAATCTTTGTCAAGGTAATAAGGTGGTGCTATTGACAGCAACTCCGTTTAACAACGACCCTGCCGACATCTATTCTATGCTGAAACTCTTTCAGATACCTACCAAGTCCACACTTAAAACAGTGGAAAATCTTAGTATTGAGTTTCGCGATCTTATCAACCAGTACAAGGAACTACGCGAATTGCAGCGTCAAGGTAAACTCTCCAAGCAAGACGTAAAAAACGAAACTGCTAAGATAGCCCGCATAATTCGCTCTATTATCGGGCCTCTGGTTATCCGCCGTTCGCGCATTGACCTACAGCAGATTGACACATATAAAGACGACCTAAAAAAGCAAAAGATTGAGGTGGTTATTCCACAGGACCCTATTGAGTTATCTTATGACCTCAAGAAATTGAAAGACTTGTACCTGCGCACGCTTAATCTCATTTATGGGACAAAATCAAATGATGAAGATTCGGACGATGGCATTTACCGCTTTCAAGCAGCTCGTTACAAGCCAGTACTATATGTGCCGGAAGATAAACGTGAGGCATTGGCCAAGGACATAGAACGCCAAACAGGGATTGATGACGTCAACATGCTTATCGGTCGTCAAGCAAACGTGGCAAAATTCATGCGCCGTTTGTTGGTACGCCGCTTCGAAAGTTCGGTTGCAGCTTTCAAAACGTCCCTTGCTTTTATGATAAATTCGTCTCGTAATGTACTTGATTGGATTGAACGTACCGGAAAGATACCAGTTTGGAAAAAAGGAGGCATGCCTGAGGTGGATGACTTTTACGAAAGCACCGATGATGGCATGGAGGAAATAGAAGATGCGTTTGAAAAATATTCAGGCAAAGGATTCTTTGTTATTGATATGAAGTTTGTCAAAAACGAGTTTATTAATGATGTAAAAGCTGACATTGCACTTCTTGAATCTATTTACTTGGAATGGTTTGGTGAGGAAGATATTATCAAGTTTGATCCGAAACTAGAATCGTTCATCCATCTTGTTCGTGAGAAACTATCCAATGAACCTAATCGCAAACTTGTTGTATTCAGCGAGTTCGCAGACACGGCCAACTATCTTGGTGCGGCACTCAAAGATGCCGGACTTCCTGCGCTTAAATATACTTCGGCTGATGCAACACCTTCTATGCGTCAGACTATTCGCAATAATTTTGACGCAAGTGTTAAAAAAGAAATGCAAACCAATGACTATAAGGTATTGGTTGCCACTGATGCCATTTCCGAGGGTTACAACTTGCATAGAGCCGGGGCAATATTTAACTATGATATACCATATAACCCCACGAGGGTAATCCAACGTATAGGACGTATCAATCGTATTAACAAAAAGGTTTTCGACAACCTTTATATTTATAATTACTTCCCCACAGAGGTAGGCGAAAATGAAACTCGCACCAAAGAAATATCTACCTTAAAAATGGCGATGATTCACGCCATTATGGGTGAAGATACTAAAGCGTTGACTTCTGATGAAGAATGTACAGCTTTTTTCCGAGATCGTTACCGTGCGGAAATTGAACATTCCGAAACGGAATCGTGGGACACTCCTTATCGCCGTTTCTTAGAATCGGTCAAGGGTACTGATGAATATAATGAGGCTTTACAGATTCCACACCGCGCCCGAACAGGACGCATCGTGGATAAGCCGCTCAAAGGTGTCATCCTTTTTGGCAAAAAAGGTGAAGACTTCGTTTTCAAAATTTCCAATGGTGACCATGAGCCGATAATGCTCTCTGCCGAAGAAGCTTTGAAACTCTTTGAAGCCACCCCTGATGAAAAACCGTTTGCCACCACCGAAGGTTTTGACCGATTGTATCAACAAGTAAAACTTTTGCTATTCCGTAGCGATACAAAGAACCGCAATGACAAGAACATCTTAAAAGCTATTCAAAAACTTAATGCGATTAAGATGAAACTACCCGAGGATTACTATTCAGACCTTTTGGCGGCTCTCTATGCGGAAGCTTTATCTGGCTATGAAGTGCGTTTCATCAATCAAGTGAAACCGTCAGAGATTCAAAAATTATTCAAAGAGATTCCTGCTGACTATCTTATGCGCTTGCTTGAAGTACAAGCCAAAGTTGGAGAGGGGGATGAAACATTAATAATATCCGAAGAACTACAATAATGATAGATTTTAGCAAAGCATATAACCGTGCGGACTTTGTCAATTACCTCCGCCGTGATTTCCTCCCCGATGATTTCGAGCAGGAAGAAAAGAATGTCCCGTTTTGGTCACAGATGAACTATGCATCTGTTGCCACTTGTCTTGGCAAGTCAAAAACGCTAAACCTTGTGGTTTATGAAATCAAACACCGTTCGCCCCATGATGCTCGCGTGGGACTGTCGAAAGATGCCTTCCGTATGCTTGCGGGAGAAAAACAAAACCGAGCTTTGGTTATCTTCGTTCCAGAAGATAACTCGGACAATTACCGTTTCTCGCTGATTGAAATCCAACTCTCTATCGGTGAAAATGACAGTAATGTTACCCGTACTTATTCTAACCCTCGTCGCTATTCTTACTATCTTGGCAAGGGAATCGCTTGCTATACGCCCAATAAATACTTGAATGAACTGGGTAGGGTCAAGGATGTGAAAGACCTTTTCGAGCGTTTCTCGGTAGAGGTGCTTACGAAGGCATTCTATCAAGAACTGTCAGATTGGTATGCTTGGGCAATTAAGGTTATCTCTTTCCCTAATGATATCTCTACGCGTGCAGATGACAAACTTCACAATCACGAGGGAGTAATCCGCCTTATCACTCGATTGATTTTTGTATGGTTCTTGAAAGAGCGTAAACTTATTCCGTGGCAGTTCTTCGACCAAGAGTATATAGCCAATCACCTTATTAAGGGTTTCAATCCGCATAAAATTGACAATCTTTTTGGTAAATCTGAAGCCAGCGTTTATTACCGCGCTATTCTGCAAAATCTTTTTTTTGCAATGCTTAATTGCCCGATTACCAAAGAGGGAAGTACAGAGTTTACAGAACGCCGTTTCAAAGATAACCGTTCGCAATTTGACGATAATAAACTGATGCGTTACCGAGATGAGTTCAATAGTCCTGACGAATTTTTGCGTCTCGCCAACGAAACTGTACCTTTCCTTAATGGTGGTCTTTTTGACTGCTTAGATGAAAAACGTTCAGGAATGTACTATGATGGGTTTAGCGAACGCAAAGAATCGATGGCGCAGTTAATTGTACCCGATTACCTTTTCTTTGGAGAGGAAGCGGGTAAGAATATAGACCTTTCAGAATTCTACGGCGATGCTAACAAGAAGAAAGTGTCTGCTCGTGGTATCATTGACATTCTCAAGCGTTACAATTTTACAGTAGAGGAAAATATGCCATTTGATAAAGATGTGTCGCTTGACCCGGAATTGCTTGGTAAGGTATTCGAGAACTTATTAGCTTCATACAATCCAGAAACTCAACAAACAGCCCGTAAGCAGACAGGTTCATTCTATACACCACGAGAAATAGTGCAGTATATGGTTGACGAAAGCCTTGTTGCTCACCTAAAACGTACGGTTGGCAATGAATTGGAGGGGGAATATCGCAAGCTACTTGATTATGCAGATAATGAAACTTCGCTTACAGAACAGCAAAAGTTGGCGATTATGCAGTCTCTCTACAACTGTAAGATACTCGATCCTGCTTGTGGTTCAGGAGCATTCCCTGTTGGTGTGCTTCAACAGATGGTGCATATTCTTAAGCAAATTGATCCCGATAATAGTCGTTGGAAGAATATGCTACTACAATTCGCTATTGATGAAACTTCTGATGCATACCTTAATTCAACTGCTGAAGAACGACGAGAAGCTGTTGCTGATATAGAAAGAGCATTTGATGAGAATGTAAACTACCCGGATTATGCCCGTAAACTCCACCTTATCGAAAATTGTATTTATGGTGTAGATATTCAGCCAATTGCCATTCAAATTTCAAAACTCCGTTTCTTTATCTCACTAGTCATTGACCAGAAACGGAATGACAATCCTGCCGACAATTTCGGAATTCGTCCGTTGCCTAATTTGGAAGCCAAATTTGTTGCAGCAAACTCACTTCTTGGTCTAAAACGGACGGAAGCATCTTTATTTGACTCAGAAGAAATAAAACAGAAAGAACGTCAACTTAAAATAGCGAAACATAAAATATTTAGTGCTAGACGACCTGCAACCAAGGAAAAATGGCGCAATGAGGTAGTTCGTTTGCGTAAGGAGATTGCGGATCTCTTGCTTGAAAAAGACTGTATTGGCAACGAACAAGCAGCCCAGCTTGCACAGTGGGATATGTTCGACCAAAATACTTTCGCTCCTTTCTTTGATGCCGAATGGATGTTCGGTGTCAAAGAGGGCTTTGACATTCTTATCGCCAATCCACCTTATATCTCTACAAAAGGTGTTTCAACTGCCGATAAGAAACTATTCGAAGCGGAATTTGGCTTCTCTGATGATACATACAACTTGTTCTTTTTCAAAGGCTTTTCCTTGCTTTGTGATGGAGGATGTATTACATACATTACTCCTAAGACATTTTGGACAACTCAAACCAAGCGTAATTTAAGAGATTTACTGCTTGCCAATACACTTAATTACGTGTTTGATACAGCCAATCCATTTGAAGCTGTAATGGTTGACACTTGCATCACCTCGGCAGTTAAGAATAAGCCTGCCGCAGAAAATCTCGTGCGCTTTATGGATGGTCGTAAGAATTTATTACAACCCGAACGTCTGACCGTAGCTCAATCGGTATATCTCAATACTCAAAACAGTGTGATATTCAAACCGTCTGAATTGAATATGCGTATCTACGAGCTTTATGGCGAAAAAGTCAAAGCTCTGTATGATAAGTGGTGGGACAAGATTAAGACATCGCGTGACATCGAAAAGAATAAACGCGAACTTGAAGAATATCGGGCCAGCCTTAAGCCTGGTGATGTTGCACTTCTTGGGTGCTTAACCGAGGGAGGACAAGGTTTGGCTACCGCTAATAATGGTAAATACATTGCGGTAAGAAGTACCACTAAATGGGCGGAGAACATCCGTGTGTCTAGGCCTAAGAAACTTGCTGATTTTTTGGCTCGAACCCCGAAAGCTATAACCGCTGAAATGCGCCGTTACCCATCATATGTAGCTTTTTTGCAATCATTGTCAGAAGCTGAAATTGCAGAACTCTTTGATTCTCTCAAAGAGCAATATGGTCGTGACATTTTCGGTCAAGGTTATCTTTATAAAATTGTGGATGATTGTGAAATAGCAGATGTGGATTCTTTGACAAATGATGAAAAAGAGAACGGAATAGAAACCACTAAGCCGTACTATGTGCCTTACGACAAAGGAGATAAAGACGGTAATAGATGGTATCTAGAGACTCCTTTTGCTATTGCATGGTCTAAAGAGAATGTCCGTTTTTTGAAGACTAATTCCGGCAAGAAAGGAGAAGGCATGCCCGTTGTCCGTAATCCTCAATTCTATTTTAGGGAGGGATTTTGTTGGATAGATGTCAACTCTACATATCTTAAAGCCAGAATTAAAACGAATGGCGTTTTTGATGTTTTGAGTATGAGTCTATTCACAATGACAACCCTCCCTGATTGGTACTTTGTTGCGATAATCAATTCTGAATTTATTAGTTTGTATGTGGATAACTTTATCAATAACACCTCTCATTTTCAGATAAATGACGCTAGACAACTTCCAATAATAATTCCTCAAAAGGAAACATTTGAATCATTGCAAAAATTAGTTGCTGATTGTATCAGTCTCAAGAAAACTGTAACTACGGATGATTTCCTTATGGGAGAAAAACAGTATGAACTTGATAGATTGGTTCGTTTATTGTATGGAGTAGAGGATTGATGGGAATCCTCTACTCCATACTCTATATCTATAATTGATATATACTCTCAACTATTAAATCGTTAGCTCTTTCCACAGCATTGAGTTCTTCTGCAATATCTAAATCTGTCGCAATCCCTTTTGCTACAGACCGTTTCAATTCAAATGCTCTATCAAAGAGGCGTTTACATTCATATAGTTGCTCAATGGTTGGTGTCATAATTGGGATAAGTTTTGCATCACCGGTTGTACAATGTGATGTCGAATTTACAAGATTATCTACGTAAAATGCAGCAAATCTTGAATTCATAATCGAAATAAGATAATATTCCGGTGTTTGTTCTGTACATGAGAAAAAGCTCATGCTCTCAGTACTTTGAACCGTCTTTTCTTTCTTCTTACATTTCATGTACGTGGTCAAAACATTATTCCAACAAAATCCCTCCCTA
>ULSM01059506.1_pt1 | contig 15000 bp, 7 predicted proteins | sample 1956381 | NCBI WGS metagenome assembly ULSM01 (sample SAMEA4835710, study PRJEB28245) | human gut metagenome | biome: gut microbiome; material: fecal sample | place: Denmark | collected 2008 | reverse complement strand
AAACAAAAGAGGCCATCTCAACTCTATTTTGAGACAGCCTCGCGCGATGCTTCTGCTACAGCCATCTATGGTTCTAAAGCTGCCAATGGTGTGATTATCATCACTACGAAAAAAGGAAAGAAAGATGGACGTACGAGTGTAAGCTACAGCGGTTACGTAGCATGGGATCGTACCTTAAAAACCTTAGATATGATGACGGCAGATGAGTTACTAAGCTATGCCAAAACAAATAACATTACCCAGCTGAATGATTACTACAATGTAGATAATCCGGCTAACACCAATTGGCAAGATGAAGTGTTACGTACTGGTTTCAGCCATAATCATAACGTATCTATTAACGGCGGCAATGAAAAAACAAACTATAGTGCTTCACTTAACTTCCAAGACCGTGAAGGTGTGGTAAGAGGCACTAATATGGATCGTTTGAATGCACGTACCTTCGTACAAACCAAAGCTCTAAATAACCGTTTAGAATTAGCCCTCAGTCTAAATGCCAGCATCCGTAATAGTTCTACAGGACCAACCGACATCCAAGGTCGTAGCGTATTGGATGCAATGTACTACTACAACCCTTTGGTTCCTGTAAAAAATGAAGATGGTACATGGTATCGTAACCTGAATATTTCACAGAACTATAACCCGCTGTCAATGATTAACGAAGACCGTTATGACACAAAAGAAAAATTGTTGCAAGGTACAGCGCAAGCCACCCTGCATATCATCGACGGTCTGGACTGGAATCTTAATCTTTCATACCAAAACCAACAATACATCTACAACATCTACAATACCACACAAACCCAGTTGCCTTCAGTTATTTCGAAACACGGACAGGCAGACCGTAGCACTACAGAAAACATCCGCAAGCAGATGGAAACTTACCTGAATTGGAACCATACTTTTGCAGATGCACATAAAGTAGGTATCATGCTGGGTTACTCATGGGAACAAGCTGACAACAACGACGGTTTCGGACTGAGAGTCTATAATTTCTATAATGACGATTTAACTTACCACAACTTGGGTATGGCCAATAACATAGATATTAATGACGTCATCAGTAACAACCTCTCTACACTGAGAATGATCTCCTTCTATGGACGTATTAATTACAGCTATAAGAGCAGATACTTACTGCAAGCAACTGTTCGTCGAGACGGTTCTTCTGCTTTCGGTGAAAACAATCGCTGGGCAACTTTCCCATCTGTATCTGCAGCATGGCGCATCACAGAGGAACAATTCATGAAAAACCAACACGTATTCGATGACTTGAAATTAAGAGTTGGCTACGGTGTAAGCGGAAACTCTTTGGGATTCGACGCTTTTATCGCACGTCCCCTGTATGGTGCTACAGGATGGTTCACCTACGTAAATCCAGATGGAAGCACATCCAATTATAGAATGCTGGGAGCTACCCGAAATGCTAATCCGGATTTGAAATGGGAAAGTACCAGTATGTTCAACATCGGTATCGACTTCGGTTTCCTTCACAACCGCCTGAGCGGTACCATCGAATACTACGACAAACGTACCAGTGATTTAATTTATGATTATCCGGTTTCTACCAACCGCTATCCTTATGGTACCATGACAGCCAATGTAGGTGATATCAGCAACAAGGGTATCGAAATCACCATCAATGCTGTGCCTGTGCAAACCCATAACTTCACATGGAGTACAACCCTTAACCTGTCACATAACAAAAACGTGGTAGAGAAATTGACCAACGCATCCTATTCTGTACCTTACATTGATATGTCTGACCCTGATGTTGGCGGATTCTCAGGTCAAAATGTACAACGCATTATGGAAGGTTCTCCTATCGGACAGTTCTATACTTACGAATGGGCTGGCTACAATGAAAGCGGAGTATCCGTATTCAACGACTATGATGCCGATGGAAAACTGATTGGAACGACCGACGCCCCAACAGACGAAGACCGCCGCAAAACAGGTAGCGCACAACCTAAATTGACTTACGGATGGAACAATGATTTCACATGGAAAAACTGGACACTAACTGCTTTCTTCCAAGGTGTAGCAGGAAACCAGATCTACAATGCAACCCGAAACTACTATAATAACGTTGGGTTGGTAGCAGCCGGGAAAAACGTGTTAAGCGAAGTGGCCACAGAACAAAAATTCTCTGATTCCAATGCACAGCGTCCTTCTGACCGCTATCTGGAAAATGGCTCTTATTTCCGCCTGGCTACATTAACACTGGGATACAATTTCGGAAAGTTAGGCAATTGGGTGAATAACCTGCGTATCTATGCCACCTGCAATAACGTATTTACCATTACCGGCTACAAGGGATTAGATCCGGAAGTCTATCTGGGAGGTCTGACACCTGGTATGGACTGGCGTAATACCCAGTATCCGCGTACACGTACATTCATGGTAGGTGTAAATGTAAACTTCTAATCTAAAATATGGAGACATAAAAATATGAAAACAAGATATTTTATTTCTGCTGCCTTACTGGCACTTACAACTGTCGGTTGTTCGGACCTAGACGTAGACATCAAGTCTCAGTACACTGAATATCCTGATTCTGAGATTGCACTGAGTGCGCGCATAAACAATGCTTATTACGCCTTCCGCGGTGCTTTGGGACGCCGTTATGACGAACTCATATCTTGCAACTCCGACGAATATACCGCAGTCAGTTTCGATGGAGATTACCTAAACGGACGTGATATGTCCAACATTTCTCTCCACATGGTCAATGCGGATGCCAGCAACAGCCAGCTGGCGGTTTACAACGATATTCAAGCTGGTATTGTAAATTGCAACCAGTTACTGATGGACTTAGGAGAAGGTGAAGACCAGGCAAGCCTCACCGCCCCACTCCGCGCCGTTCGTGCCTTCTACACCTTCCTTTTGATGGACAACTGGGGAGATACCCCCATCATTGACTACAAAGTGGTAGACAACAATTCAGCCATCGAACGTTCTCCACGTGCAGAAGTAGCTAAATGGATTGAAACAGAACTACTTGCTGTACGTGATAACTGTCCAAGTGAAGTATCTGAATCGACCTACGGCACACCAACATGCTGGATGGTTGATGCACTATTGGCTAAACTGTATATCAATTGGAACGTGTATACACAAGATGTTACCAGCTCCAGTTGGTCCTCTACTACGCCTAATGAAAAATTGAATGATTGTATCGCAGCCTGTGATCGCGTCATCAAGTCACAACTATTCAATTTAAACGACGGTTACAAAGAAAAGTTCATGTACACCAACGGTGCACAAATCAAAGACTTTATCTATGCCATGCCGTATGATGCTGTCACCGCACAAGGTATGACTTATGCCCGTTTTCGTACCTGGCGTCGTGGACAGAACGACAATGGTTTCTATAGTATTGAAATGACCAATTCTGTAGGTGGTAACATGACTCTAACCCCTGAATTTGTTGAATTATTCTGCCTGCCAGGAGATGACCGTAATACAGTAATTGTCGGAAATACAGGGGAAAATATTGATGAGGAGTCTTTCGATGTATACCAATATGATAATGCAACAGGTATGCCAACTAACGTACGAAACACTTATAAAGGAGATTTAGTCACTTTCAGCAAATCTATTTCTTTGGCAACTGGCAGTTATACAGACAATTCTGGTAATGTTATTATACGAACACCAGATGCAGACCTCAATTGTGGCGCAACTTTAACCGGATGGACACAAGGTTATCGTTCCATCAAATTCTTCCCAGATATCAACGATTACAACGTATACAGTCGTAACCAAGACAACGACGTACCTATCTTCCGTTATGCAGACATTATCTTGATGAAATGTGAAGCTATTGTCCGTGGCGGTACAGCTACATTAGGCGACACACCTCAAAGTCTATTCAACCAGATTCGCACGTATGTACACGCTCCAGAATTGAATCATGACCCGGATCTCCAGGAAATTTTGGACGAACGTGGACGTGAATTCCTCGACGAACACTGGCGTCGTAACGACCTGATTCGTTTTGGTGACTTTGAGCGTGACTGGGGATTTAAGTATGATTATAATCCGGATGCAGCTAACCCCCAATATCGTCTGCTGCCGTTGGCACGTGATGTGCTGAATGCAAATGCAAATTGGACACAAAACGAAGGCTATTAATTTACTACATAATATCGGTGAGGTGTATTCCTCACCGATATTTGCAAATTTTCCTATTTCCCAATATTTATAAGTTACGAATTGAATACTCTTAGACCCATACAAATCATATAATTGCAATTTCTTATTTTTGCAGAAATAAAAATAGCAATCATGTAGATTTAAGATTTATGAAGGCACATCTTACCACATTATTCAAATGTCTGATTTATGGGACAGTTGCTCCACTAATCATTTCTTGCTCTAACGGTCATACCACCGATAGCTTATTGTCATATATTGATACGAGAGTCGGTACTGCCGCCAGTACTACTCATACTGCCGGTATGTTTGGTAAGCACACCGAAGAATACGGACAGACTTTACCTGCCGTATTAGAGCCGAATGGTATGAACTTCTGGACTCCACAAACACAAGACACTGAACTCAAATGTATTGCTCCCTACTATTATCGTGATTCCTTGTTTCAAGGATTCCGCAACTCTCACTGGATTGTAGGCGGATGTACACAAGACTATGGTTCCATGACGCTAACCGCCTCATTCGACTCCTTACGATGCCTGCCAGAAAAGAGAGCAACAAAATTTTTACACGAGCAGGAAACTGCAACTCCTGCTTATTATTCCGTAACCTTGCCTGATGAGCATCTTCAGGCTGAACTGACAGGCCGCTCACGGTCTGCAATTTTCCGCTTTACCTACCAGAAGGCAGGAAAAGCCTATCTCATCGTCAATCCTAACAGCGATGAAGGAGAAGGATACATTGAAATAGATACCCTTCAAAAACGTATCTACGGATACAACCCCGTACACCGCATTTATCAAGGCTGGGGAGAACCTGCCGGATACAGCGGTCATTTTATCATTGACTACCAAAAGGAACCTTGCGAATTCGGGACCTTCCGTGAAGACAGTGTATTCCCGGGACAAATTAAAATTGAGAAAGAAAAAAACATCGGCATATATATAGGTTTTCATGTAGAAAACGACGAACAGATATTAGTCAAAGCGGCTTCTTCATTTACCGATAAAGAAGGAGCTGAAAAGAATATGCAGCAAGAAATTCCGCATTGGGATTTCAACCAGACACAGAAAGAACTTACTGCCATTTGGGAAAAACATCTGTCTGCTATTGAAGTGGAAACACCAGACCAAGAGGCCAAGGAGAAATTCTATGGAGCTTTCTACCGGGCTTCTTTCCTACCACGTACATTCAATGACGTAGATGGCAGGTATCCAGCTTTCGCCCAAAAAGATTCGATTCTCCAACTGGCATCGAATGAAGTATACTACGATGACTACAGTATGTGGGATACTTATCGTGCCCTGCATCCACTTATCAACTTGTTATATCCTACTCAGGGAGGAAACATGATGCAATCGCTTATTCATAAGTTTGAACAAGGAGGATGGCTCCCTATTTTCCCATGCTGGAACAGCTATACGGCAGCCATGATAGGCGATCATTGCATTGCAGCTATAGGAGATGCCTACATAAAAGGCGTACGTAACTTCGACATAGAAAAGGCTTACGAGGCCATGCGAAAAAATGCTTTCGAATCACCTGCTAATAAAAAAGACTATCAAAATGGAATGGGACGCCGTGCACTGCAATCGTACCTAAAATATGGTTACATCCCATTAGAGGATAGTGTGCCCGATGCCTTCCACACAAAAGAACAGGTGTCACGTACGTTGGAATATGCCTACGATGACTTTGTCCTCTCCCAAGTAGCCAAACAGCTTCAAAAGAACGAAGATTACAAGTTGTTGTCCGTACGTGCCCTGAATTACCGTAATGTGATTGACCCGCAAACAGGCTATGCGCAAGGAAGACATACCGACGGCACGTTCTTGAAAGAACAAAACGCATTCCAGTTTGCCAAATTTATCACAGAAGGAGCTCCTTGCCATTACACATGGTATGTGCCACATGATCCATACGGACTGATGGAGTACATGGGAGGAAAAGAAAAATTTGCTCTGAAACTGGATTCGATGTTCAGCGAACACCGCTATTGGCACGGAAATGAGCCTTGCCACCAAGTCGCATTCATGTTTAATTATGCAGGAGAGCCCTGGAAAACGCAACAGGCAATACGCCATATCATGGAAACTGAATATTTGAATGCTCCAGGAGGACTTTCAGGTAATGACGATGCAGGACAGATGTCAGCCTGGTATATTTTTGCTTCTTTAGGATTTTATCCAGTTTGTCCAGGTTCACCTTTCTATGTATTGGCCAGTCCTTCATTCCCTAAAGCTGTACTACATCTGGAAAATGGAAAATCATTTATTCTTCAAGCAGAGAATGCCTCTGAAGAAAATATCTACATACAAAAAGTAACCTTAAACGGGAAGGCTTATACCAAAAACTATATTTCGCACAAAGATATTATAGCAGGAGGTGAGATGGTATTTACAATGGGAAATACTCCCAACAAAACATGGGGAAATACTCCTGAAGATTGTCCACCTTCCTTAATTGAGGTTGCAGAATAAAAACGTAAAAAATTTGCATAATGAAAACAAGACACATTCTTTTTGCACTACTTAGCATCTTCTTATTCGGAGCATGCCATTCACCTCAAACAGGGGTTTACAACATTATGGACTATGGTGCTACGGGAGATGGAAAAACCGATGACGCCTCAGCCATTCAGAAAGCTATTAACGCTTGTTCGGAAGCAGGTGGAGGAACAGTGCTTGTTCCAGCCGGGCATACGTTTCTTTGCGGACCATTTAAATTAGCTTCTTACGTAGAGTTACAACTGGCCCCTAACTCCCGGTTGTTGGCAAATCCAGACGAAAGTATCTATACAGAAAGTGCATTCGGCGCTAACCGAGGAGAAGGCATGATGTGGATTAGTGGAAAGAACCTGAAAAATGTATCAATCACCGGAACTGGAAGCATTGACGGAAACGGAATTGCATTCATGGGAAAGGAACTGGAAGATTCTTATGAGTTGAAACCTGTCACCGATTTCGACCCGCGTCCACATGTTCTGACACTGACCAACATAGAAAAACTTGTCATACGCGATGTGAACATCTGCAACAGCGCTTACTGGACTGTACACTTAATAGGTTGCAACAATGTAATGATTGATGGTATCAGCATTCTTAATGACCTGAAAATACGTAATGGTGACGGAATTGATATAGACCACTCCAAAGACGTACGTATTTCCAACTGCTTCATCGAATCAGGAGATGACTGTATCTGTCTGAAGAACCGACGCGAATTTGAACAATATGGAAGCTGTGAAGACGTAGTAGTGACTAACTGTACCATGACTTCTCGTTCATGTGCCGTAAAAATCGGTTCGGAAAACATGGACAAAATCAACAATGTGCTATTCACTAATTGCATCATCAAAGACAGCAACCGAGGCATAGGCATTCAAAATCGTGATGAAGGTACAGTTACCAATGTCATCTTTTCAAACATGATTGTAGACTGCCGCTTCTTCTCTGATGTATGGTGGGGAAAAGCAGAACCAATTTACGTCACATCTTTCCCACGTGCGGTAGGAAATCATAAAGATGCCGGATGGCGTTTCCCGAAAGGAGCCGTAAAAGGTGCTTGTGGAGAAGTGAGCCGTATTTATTTCCACAATATCAAATGTACAAGTGAAAACGGAATATTTGTCAGTGGAGATACGATAGACAAAGTCAACCGAATTTATTTTGATCAGGTAGAAGTAAATCTCCACAAACGGACCACTTTTGAAGGTGGGGTATACGATAAGCGTCCATGCGACGGAGAAGGTTTTCTAAAAGGAAAAACGTATGGATTCTTCTTCCACACAGCATCCGACATCCAAATGGAAGGATGTACAGTCAATTGGGGAGATACCCGTCCTGATTATGCTGCAGAAAATATACACTTGGAAAATACAGCTGGGGTAATTCAAAAATAGCCCCAAGTGTTTTTAAAAATGCCGTTGTGAAACGGTACATTTCTAAATTCCTTTTTTTAAGAGGCTGTCTCAACATAAGTTTGAGATGGCCTCTCTTTTTTGCCCTACGAATGCCCCACAGAACTTGGCAAGCAGCCAAAACGTTGCTTAAAACATTTTGTGAAATACTTTGGATCATTGAAACCTACTGCATAAGCAACTTCAGACACATTGGTATCTCCTTTTTTCTGTTTCAGCAACTGATAGCCCATATCCAACCTAAAGTTCTTCATAAACTGTCCGATAGGAATTCCTGCCAGATTCTGCATCTTCTGGTTAACCAATGTCTTACTATATCCCATGTCACGAATAAAAGCATCCAGCCCATATTCAGACTCTGCATAGTGCTCTTTCATCAAGGCGATAGCCCGATCCATAAAGGCCTTATCTCTGGACTCTTCTATCAATCCAAGATCACTCACATCTGTCAATGCCAGAGCAGCAGGTTTTGAAAGTTTCTCCTGATAACCACGACGCAAAGCCAGAATGTTACGAATACGATATTTAAGAACTTCCGCATCAAAAGGTTTACACAAATATTCATCAACCCCTACTGAATAGCAGATTTTCTCATTCTCCTCCGAGCACACGGCCGTAAGAATTAGAAAAGGAATGTGACTGGTCTCTAAATTTGCCTTTACTCTTTTCGATAGTTCCAGCCCGTCCATTTCTGGCATAAGCAGGTCACTGATAATCAAATCGACATGATGCTTTTCGAGTATCTCCATGGCCTTCACCCCATTTTCAGCCTCAAGGAGTTTATATTCCTTTTGCAATAAGGAACGAATATAACGACGCATATCATGGTTGTCATCAACAACTAACAGAGTTTCTTTCTGTAAAGGAACTTTCTCCATTACAGAAAGATTTTCCTTTTCAGATATTCCGCCTGCAACGACAAGTTCCTCTTTCGGCATTTCCTTCATCGGTAACATAACACGGAAAGAGGTTCCCCCGGCACGATTGTTCTTAGCTGAAATCACACCTCCATGAAGAGCCACAATGCGCTTGCATACATTCAAGCCGATACCCGTTCCAGACTGTCCGAAGACTGGATAAGTCACCTTATTTTGCGCCTGAAAGAAACTGTCAAAAATCAGTGGAAGATCTTTCTCCGGTATGCCACATCCTGTATCCGACACCGAAAGGTAAAGCTGCACTTTTCCCTCATTATCCACTATACGGGCTGCATAAAGTCGGATATGTCCCCCATCAGGCGTAAATTTCACAGCATTAGCCAATAGATTTGTCAGCACACGATGAAGATATTTAGGGTCAGCATTTACAGAAAGTCCCTGAAGACGATAATACGTACGTAATACAATATGACGTTCTTTTACAAAGGAGACAAAAGGTGCCAATAAATCTTCAACCATAGAAATCAAGTTAAATGGCCGGATGTTCAATTGCACCTTTTCCATATCAAGTTTACGGAAGTCCATTAATTCATTCACCAATGACAATAAATCTTCTACATTACGTTGGGCTATGTGAAGCTGCTCCTTTACCTCCTTATCCGAAGTCAGTGCCAATGCCTGCTGAATAGGTCCGTGAATCAATGTAACCGGTGTACGGAACTCATGGGTAATATGCGTAAAAAAACGTATTTTTTCTTCTGCAACTTCCTCTACATGATGAGCCATTACTTCCAGACTACGGTTCTGTATTTCCAGTTCGTGTGTGCGCTGGGCTACTAATTGTTTCAATAATACCTGCCGATGTTTTAACTGCCGTACTTTATAACGATAAAAGGCTACGGACAAACACCCTGCAACAAGCAAAAGTAACGACCAGAACCACCACGACTTATAATAATAAGGACGTACCTGAATATTTATATCCAATATGTCATCTTGCCATCTTCCCTCCTGATCTGTAGCTTGTATTTCCAATTGGAATTGTCCTCCCGGAAGTGAAGGCAAAGCAATCACCGGATTATCTGCAGGAAGTTCCACCCATTCCTCTCCATTCTGTTTTTCTCTGTAACGAATCCGAACCGCCTCGTTGTATCCATACTCCAAAGTGGTCAAAGCAAGTTCCAGTTTATTCCCTTCCCCCAAATCAGACAGCCTCTTCGAAGTCTCATAAGTCCAGTTTTCACCATTCACACGGCAAGAAGAAATAACAACTGTACGTTCCTTGACCGATTCTGGTATTTTCTTCAAAATCACTTCACACAATCCATGATCTTTTCCGCAATACAAGCGTTTATAACGTGATGAGAAATGCAATGTATGTGAATCATAATCTTTGTCCAAAATTCCATCAGACTTTCCGTATGAGACAAAGGTATCACTATCTACCAGCAAACGGAATAATCCATTCTCTGTAGCAATCCATAAATTACCTGTTCCATCTTCGGATAAACCATAAACCGTATTTTCATAAAAGCCTTCTTCTTTTCCATAATGCTTAAACTGGAAACGGTTTGCTTTATCCGATATTAAATGATAAAGTCCTGTGGCTTTTCCTCCTAACCAGATTTCGCCACGACGATCTTGAAAAACCACATTGACTCGCTCTACCTGCGTAGATTTCTCATCATTCAACTTATAGCGTAAATAAATATAATTAAAATGCCGACGCGAACGGGCGAAAGAAAACAGATCAACAATAAATACCCCCTCAGAAGTACCCACCCACAATCGTCCTTTCCGATCTACACACAAAGAACCGACTGATTCAAACTCACTCACACTGGAATCAAAATCCACCCGGCTAAATAACTCCTGCTTTTTATCATAAAACAATAATCCATGTGTCGTTCCAAACCAAATCCCTCTGTTGACAGAATCTTCCACCGCACTCATAATAAAATCATCTTCCAGCCCTGGCACTTCTCCATTGGAATGCTGACGAAAAACAGAATGAGGTTTATTCAAATCCAGCTCACTAATTCCAGCCCCCCAAGTATAAGCCCACAGATGATTATCACTGTCTATCAATATGCCATTTACATTATTGGAAAGAATAGATGTCGAGCTATGAGGTGTGAAAGCATAATGCTGTACTGCTTCCGTTTCTGGGTTCATCTGATAAAGTCCTCCCTCAATCGTACCAATCCACAAATTTCCCTTTTTATCTTCCGTCACAGCACTGATTTGCGGTGTGCGGCCCGGTGACAGCTTCCAGGGAATATCTCCTAACCTAGATACCTCTAACCTGCGCGACAAGTACAACAGATTGACTCCTCCATCCTGTGTACCGGCCCAGATGTCCTGCCCGTCAGTAAACAGACAGACTATAATATTGGAATTCAATCCTCGTTCTTCGGAATCTTCCACCCGGCGGATAAAAGAAAATGTATCGGATTCACGGTCATATACATTCAGACCGTTGAAAGTGGAAACCACCAAACTGCCGTCGGAGGTCAGCTTCATATCCGTGATATAGGCCTGACTGAGCATCCCTTCCCGATGCGAAGAGTAACGGTAACGCTTCATCGTCTTGGTTTGCCGGTAATAGCGGAAAAGTCCACGATTGCTTCCTATCCACAAGAAATCACCGTCGGCTTGCAGACAAGAGATACGCCAGTCATCACTAAAAGGCACAATGGCATCCGAAAGCTGCTGTTTACGCAACTTATTTCCTCCTTCTTTCACAATCCGGTAAATACAGTTACCTACTCCGGCACAAAGTCCTCCTTCAATCTCCGCAATGGCCGATACATTCTCGTCAGCTTCAGCCTGCATCCGATAAAAAGCCGTCACGACTCCTGAAGGGTCCAGTTCCAGGCACCACAGCATGTTGTCGGTTACGACCCATATATTTCCATCGGTAGTCTGTACCACCGAACGGACAAACGAATTAAATAAAGATGATAATTCCGATACTGCCCCTAAATCAGACGCGGACACAGAAAGGCCTGTCTGTAGGTCAATCAGGTCGAGTCCGGCATCCGAACCTACCCAGAGCCTTTTCTGGCGATCCTCGCACAATGTGTAGACATAGTTTCCTTTCAAGCGGTAAAGAGGTTCCTTCACCCCATAACTCAGGAAACGATACCCGTCGTAACGCGCCAACCCGTCCTGAGTGGCCACCCAGATATATCCGAATGAATCTTTCATTACGGCAGTCACCGAGTTATTAGGCAACCCGGCTTCCTCCGTTATATGACAGAAATTATAATTTGAGAAGAAATATTTCTTCGCTTCCAGGCGCAGACTATTTCCTCCCAATAATATGATACATAAAGTCAACAAAAGTAGTCTCATAGCATATTTATGTTACAATCGTATCGGTCGTTTCATTTTTTAACTGCCTGCGTTCCCTCCGGATATACCAAGTAACGCAGACCCATCCTAAAGCCACCACAAAGACTCCTACCAGTGCCGGATAGCGATAGCCTAATCCTGCATCAATCGGAAGTCCTCCGGCGTATGCTCCTACCGCATTTCCCCAATTAAAGGCAATCTGTACACAAGCCGCTCCCATCATTTCGCTTCCTCTGGAGTTCTGCAGCAACAACAATTGCTGAGGAGGAGACACCGCAAACAAGGCTGCCGCACAAATAAACATCAGCAATACGGAAAGCCAAGGTACTCCTGCAAACAGAAACGTGCCCAGCAAAGCCAGCATCATAAATACCTGCGTAAACTGAATCACCGGTGCCAGTCCGTACAAATCTCCACATCGTCCTCCTACCAGGTTACCGATAGTCATCCCCAATCCGGCCAGCATCATAATCCATGTCAGACTTTCCGGTTGGAAACCCGCTTCATGCAGCATCTGCGGAGTGACGTAGCTAAACCAGCAAAATACTCCCCCGTTGCCAAACATCGTGGTCAGGATAATCAGCCACGGAGCTAACTTGCGCAAAAAGCGGAACTGTCCTTTCCAGCCCACATCCGGCAAGGCGGGCAAAACAGGTATCCATTTCCAGACGAGGAAGAATACCAGCATTCCCCAGCATCCATTAAACAGGAAGGGGAACCGCCAGGAGAACAGATTACTCAACAACGTACCAAAGGGCACTCCAAATAAATTGGCAATGGTCATCCCGGCAATCATCAGGGCTACAGCCTGCGAGGTTTTCCCCTTATCGGCCACCCTCTCGGCTACAATAGAACCGACTCCGAAAAATGCTCCGTGAGGCAGTCCCGACACAAACCGCATAAGCAGCAACGTCCAATATTCCGGAGCGAGTGCCGCACACAAATTACCTATCACATAAATGGCAGCAAGTCCTAACAATATCTGTTTCAACGGACGCGTACGAGCCACAAACACCGTCAAGGGTGCTCCCACACAAACTCCTATGGCATACGCCGAAATAAAATGTCCGGCTTCCGGTATGCTGATATTCAAATCACGAGCCACATTGGGCAGTATTCCCATCATCACAAACTCAGCAATACCTAACCCGAGTGTACCGGAGGCAAGTGCCAGTAAACTTTTTTTCATGCAAACAATCTTTTTTACCTGTTACCTATCTTCTACGGTACAAAATTACATCAAAAAGTGTACATTATACACATGTTTGGAATTCTTTTTAAAAAGATGGCCGGAACCTCCGAAGTTCTCCTCGTAAACGTAAGGCCTGCCCTGCCGTCATGCTGTCAAGCAGTTCCCAAAAACGAGGGCCATGATTCATTTCACGTGTGTGAGCCAGCTCATGCAAAATAACATAGTCAATCAGGTGAGAGGGAACTAACATCAGGTAACAGGACAAACTGATGGTTTTAGCTGAAGTACAACTTCCCCATCGTGAACGGGCAGCGGTAATCCGTACTTTTCGGTAAGTCAACCCGAAGCGTTCTGCCCACACACTCAGCAAGGGTGGCAGAAACTCAGCCGCCACTTTTTTCATCGCCCGTAAAATAGCCCCGCGCACCAGTTTCTGAACAGCTTCATCCGAGAAGTCGGTATGCTCCGGACAAAATACGGTCACCTCGCCCGAGGGCCGTAGCCGCACGGTAAAACATTTCAAATGGCTGGGAGATAATGACAGACGAAAACAGTCGGCCTCAATTCGGAAACTGAAATCTATTGGCCGTACCGCCACCTGCCGAAAGCGTTCCCGTAAATCGGTACGAAACTGCTCCAGGGTAGAAAGCACTTTATCTGTCTTGCTGTAAGGCGGCACCGTGAGATACAGGCCGTCGGGCTTGACACGCATCGTAATGTTTCGTGCTCCCCGGCGTGTGGCAATCACAATACGACAGAAATCTTTATCTTCTATAATTCGTTTAGTTGACATAACAGGACAAAGATAACAAATAAATTATCAATTAAATAGGATTAATGAAGCAATAAAAGTCGTAACTTTGCACCCCGAAAAAAGAATACATCGAAAATTATTTATCAATATGGAATTACCTAAAGACCCGATGATGCTTTTCAGCTTCATCAACATGAAGTTAAGAGACTATTATCCTTCGCTCGATGCCCTTTGTGCGGACATGAACGTGAGCAAGGAAGATATTCTGAACCGTTTGAAAGAAGCAGGATTTGAATATAACCCTTCTCAGAACAAATTCTGGTAAGAAATTAAAAAAAGGCTGCCTTCCGAAAGGAAAGCAGCCTTTATTCATTTTATCAGGTGTGATAAGTATCAAACACGATTAGCACTGAGCCAACTTGTTGTCAGAACCCAATACGTTGATGATTTTGTGCTTGTAAAGTTTTTCCATGTTGTCACGAGCCGGGCCCAGGTATTTACGCGGGTCGAATTCAGCCGGTTTTTCAGCGAATACTTTACGGATAGCAGCAGTCATAGCCAAACGAGAGTCTGAGTCGATGTTGATCTTGCAAACTGCAGATTTAGCAGCCTTACGCAACTGGTCTTCAGGAATACCGATAGCAGCTTCCAGCTTGCCACCATATTTGTTGATAGTGTCCACTTCTTCCTGAGGAACTGATGAAGATCCGTGAAGAACGATAGGGAATCCCGGAAGTTTTTC
>ULSM01007153.1_pt1 | contig 15180 bp, 8 predicted proteins | sample 1956381 | NCBI WGS metagenome assembly ULSM01 (sample SAMEA4835710, study PRJEB28245) | human gut metagenome | biome: gut microbiome; material: fecal sample | place: Denmark | collected 2008 | reverse complement strand
CCGCCATGCCAATGTGGCAGGGGTGTTTGTGGCGAAGCCGGAGGTGGGGGAAAAGCATGTGCTGCTTGTCGACGATGTGATAACAACGGGATCTACGGTGATTGCCTGCTGCGATGCGCTGCAGGTTGCCGGTGCTGCCTCGGCGCGTGTGCTGTCGCTTGGCTTTGCCGGCGGAATGTAGAGGTCGTTTCAAAAGATAGGCTGCGGCTTGCACGGTTTTTCGCTCGCCTTGCACTATCTTTAAATAAGATAGGCTGCGGCTCGGAAATGCAAAATCAAATAAATTTGTTTTGCGCTTCGCTCGCCTTGCACTATCTTTTGATAAGATAGGCTGCGGCTCGGAAAAACAAAACTTCAAGCAAGCTTGATTTTGTTTTTCGCTCGCCTTGCACTATCTTTGCAGTCGGTAAAAAAAGAAAATAATTAACTAAACGATAAGAATATGAAGAAATTTTACGCATTGTTATTGATGGTTTTTGCCGTGGCTATGGGCGTGTCGGCACAAACTTACTACAACGGTAAATTGGACGTTGAAATGGTGGGCGAGAAGATTGCCGACGGTATGGATGCTCGTGTGTCTTTGTCGGAGTCGGCTGATGGCACTTATGTGTTTAAGTTGCCTGATTTCCGCATCACAATCAATGAAACGGAACTGCCTTGTGGCGACATCGTGGTTGAGGGCGTTACACGCAAGGATGGTAAGTTGTCGGGTTCGGTCAACGATTTGAGCCTCGCGATGGGGCAGATTCACGCAAAGGTCGACTTGGTGGGCACTGAGACTGCCGAAGGTGCTATGGACTTGGCTATCACCGTTGGTTGGTATACTGATTATCCAGATGATTTGAGTGCTACAATGCCTATCAACGTTACTTTCAAGGGTCAGAAATACGACAGCGTCGTTACAGAATATCCTGGTAAATTGGACGTTGAAATGGTGGGCGAGAAGATTGTCAGCGGTCAGGATGCGAAAGTTTATCTCCAGACAATCGACGAGGGCGTTTATATGTTCAAACTGCCTGATTTCCGCATCACAATCAATGAAACGGAGCTGCCATGTGGCGACATCGTGATTGAGGGCGTGACACGCACAGCCAACGCTACTGGTTTTGATCTCGCAGGTTCGGTCAACGACTTGAGTCTTGCCGGAGGCGAAATCCACGCAAAGGTTGACTTGGTGGGCACTGAGACTGCCGAGGGAGCTATGGACTTGGCTATCACCGTTGGCTGGTATACTGATTATCCAGATGATTTGGAGGCTACAATGCCTATCAACGTTACTTTCAAGGGTCAGCGTGACGCTGGCGTGAATGTGGTTGAGGCAAGCGGAGCGGCAGTGCGTGGCGCAGAGGGCGCAATCGCTGTCGATGGCTTCGCAGGCCGTGTGAATGTCTACACAGTAGACGGCCGCTTGGCAGCGTCGGCACAGGTTGACGGCGAGGCAACAATCTCTGTGGCAGCCGGACTCTACGTGGTCCGTGCAGGCGAGAAAGCAGTGAAAGTGGTAGTGAAGTAAAAATCATTACAACATATTGATAATAGTGCACCCCGGCGGATTCCCGTCGGGGTGCGTTGTTTCTACTATACCGTAGTAGCGCATCTGCGATGCGCCTGCCATCACGCACTCCGTCGCCGATACGGCATCATGCAGACGGTAGATTCGCGCCAGCGTCGCCTATATCGTAGACGTGCACCACGGAGTGTGGTGGTAACGCATATCGGAAAGATGTGAGGGAGGAAGTCCGCAAAGCGGACACGTTTTCAGTTAACCCCGGACTGCGTCCGGGACTGGGAGGATGGAGGGGTATGCACCGCAGCGCGGTGCCGCTGAGTGATGGGCGACATCGCTGCAAGGCGCATCAGCAATGAGTTTTGGGGCAGACGCCGCTGTCGGACAGAGAAATAATTGTCGTAAAATAGTGTTGGTTAGCATAAAAGTTGTTACCTTTACACCGAATTTTCAATATTTGAGGAGCGTTAATGCGCATCTTTGCACGCTGAAATTCACGGGATTGCCGATAGAGGTGCATGCAGGAGTGAATAGGATAAGGATGCGTTGCGAATGAGTATATTTGCATAATTGCTCGCGAGGGCAACAACAAAATAGGACGTTGAATTGTTTTAATTTTTAAGTGTTAAAAAATAGAATATAAACTAAAAACTGAAAATATGAAAAAATCATTTTTATTGAGCGGCGCTTTGCTCTTGAGCATCTCGGCTTTTACGGCTAATGCGCAGCAGATACCGGTTTCAAATTTAGATTTTACAAGTTGGAAGGGAACTTGTGGAACGTCTACGTGGACCTCGACAATGTATTCAAAAGGTGGCGATTTTACGCGACCTGGAGATGAGCCGTCTGAATGGAATGGGTCGAGTGTTACTTCGTTTGGCCAGAAGATGGTAACTGTGTCGAAGGATGGAACATCGGTAAAAATAGAGAATGCTGAAATTAATCTTTCTTTTTTTGGAGTACATCAGGTAATTCCTGGATATTTGACATTGGGAACTCCTTGGGTTTTTGTAGGGGGAACTGGTATTATGAATGCTAATTCTTATGCACCATACGGAGATGGAGGAAGTTATGGGGGATTGTCATTCAACCATAAGCCTGATGCCATAAAGGTTAAATATAAAAAAACAAATAGCGAAGAGACTTCCCATATAATTGCGTATTTATGGTCTGGAGAATTTGTTTCAAAAGTTCCAACATCGTATGACATAGATGGAAATAAATACACTTATGGTCGAGAATTGAGCAATGTCGATAGGGTCGTGTTGGGACGGCAAACAGATAATGTAACCAAGAAAGGAACACTTATAGCGAGTGTTGACTATAGCATTGCTGCGGAAACGACTGATTGGAAAGATGAAGTAATAGAGTTGAAATATCAAGATGGCGTAGATAAAACAACTAAAGTAGAGAATGTAAATATAGTATTTTCGTCATCGGACTATTGGACAAGGGCCAATCTAAAAGGAAAAACAAGTTTGACAATAGATAATACATCGTTTGTTTACTACTCAACATTGACATCGTTGAAGGCAGGAAGTAAGACAATTGCATTGAAGGATGGCGTTTATAATTATACTGTTGCAGGCAAGATGCCGACAGCGGAGGAAGTTGTTGCAACTTGCAAGAGCCAGTTTGCCGATGCGGCAGTGGCTGTAGATGCCGCCAACTATAAAGTCACCGTTACTGTAACCAATCAGGGCGGTAAGGACGTTGACGGCGCAACACAGCATGTCTACACATTGCAGTACACCGCACCGGTGGTTAAGCAGTATGCTGGTATCTTGAATGTTGAAATGGTGGGTGAAGATGTAATTGCCAATGCCACACAAGAAGTGACAATCAGCTATTATAATGATAACACCTGCGACTTCTTGTTGCCTCATTTTATGTTTATGGGAACTGATATCGGCAATATCGAAATACCGAATGTGAAAGTTTCTGAGGATGCTGCCGGCACAAAGACATTTACCGATGGAGAGGTTGAAGCAATGAAACTTGCGAACGGTAGCATCGTGGCTCACGTGGTGCTCAACGGAGGTACAATTACATCTGCCGGTGTAATCAATATGCCGATTACCGTTGGATGGATGCCAGGGTATCCAGATGACAAGGAGCCGACGACTATCAACGTGCTTTTCTCAAGCGACAAAAAAGTGGAAGTGACAGAGGCTGGCTACTACTATGTGGTTAAGGGCGATGACTGCCAGCATCCATTGGTTGAGCATCAGACAACGTTGCTGAAGTCAGTCAAATACGGAGATATGAACGGATTTACTTATACTCTCTCTCTTGATGGCGTGAATGCCGGTGGCATCAACTTTGGCGATATGGTGGTTGCCGGACTCGACAATACGGATGAGCAGTATAGCGGAACAGACTCGGCTGTGGCTCTTGGCAATGGCAAGACAGCATCAGTGACTGTTGACGGAGGTAAGGATGCGACGACTGGCAAGTATGAGGTGAAATTCGCCACTACTGTCGACGGACAACTTTACAACATCGTGTTTACCACCGATGACTCTTCTTCATCAGTCAACGACGTTGAGGCAAGCGGCGCAGCAGTGCGTGGCGCAGAGGGCGCAATCGTTGTAGAAGGCTTTGCAGGCCGCGTGAACGTCTACACAGTCGACGGCCGCTTGGCAGCGTCGGCACAGATTGACGGCGAGGCAACCATCACTGTGGCAGCCGGACTCTACGTGGTTCGCGCAGGCGAAAAAGCAGTGAAAGTGGTTGTGAAGTAACATTATCACAACATATAATGACAGCGCACCCCGACGGAATTCCGTCGGGGTGCTTTGCGTCGGGCAGACGCCTTGATGTGTTATGAAAACAAAAAAGATGTATATAACATAAAAAATAACGCTGCAAATGTTGGTGCATATTCAAAATGTCGTAACTTTGTGAGTACAAACCATCAATAAAACTTATATGAAGAAAAGTTTACTCACTTTGGCTGTTTCCATGTGCGCCCTGTCGATGACGGCGGCAGAAACACCCCAAACATTCACTATCGACGGAAAGGACTACTCCTACGATTTGATTACAAGCAAGCAGGTTGGACCGGGCGTGGTCTACAACCGTATCCGCATTGCCGATTTCCCGTTGAACATCAACTACATGACAGTAGATTTGACAAACCCCTACAACCGTATTGAAACCCAACAGGCAAACGAGAAAACCGGTACGACAGAGAAACTTGCCGATGCCTACACCCGTATGCAGAAAGCCGGAAAGAAGCCAATCGGCGCTCAGAACGGCAACTTCTGGTGTGTCTCAGGTCAAGGCATCTACTCTCAGTTCGCCCTCGGCACATCGTTCAACGCATGTATGCGCAACGGTCAGATTGTCAACGAGACCAACTGCCACAATGACCAATGGGACGGCGGTCCTGCACGCACAGGCGTGGTAGGTATGGGATACGACAAAGACCTGCACATCGAGCCAATGTCGTGGAAAGGCTACATCTCGTCGCCACGCTTTGGCGCCGACCAGAAGCCGGAGTTCTATCTCGTCAACAAATTCTGCCGTTCAAACGGAGAAATGGCGCTTTACAACTCGTTCTACGGCACTACAAAGAAATTCCAGACAATCGAATATGTCAACGGTGCATGGACCACTGTCGACAACAAGACATGCGAGGTCTACCTCAAACTGAAAGACGGTCAGAAATGGACGTCGAACGGCGACATCGTGACGACAGTGGGCGAAATCCGCACCAACACCACCGCCGGCACACTCGGCGACTACGACATCTGCATCGCCGGCTCTGGCTCTTACAAGACAATGCTCGAGCAGCTGCAGGTGGGCGACGAGGTGACTGTCAACTATGCATGGTACTCTGTTGCCACAAACCAGCCTATTACCCTTGAGCAGGCTATCGGCGGCAATGCCATGGTGATGGTTGGCGGCGAACTTACAGGACGCAACGAAGACGAGACATACAACTCGCAGGTCTACAGCCGCTCGGCATACGGAAAGAGCCAGGACGGCAAGACTCTGTATATGTTTACAATCGACAAGTCGACCGACCCTGTGTACGGAGTATCGGCAGGCTGCAATACGTCGGTTATGTGTCAGATTCTCAAGCAGCTCGGCGCATGGGACGTGTGCAACGTCGATGCCGGCGGCTCTGCCCAGCTGATGGTGCAGGGAGCTGTTGTCAACAAGACAACCGAGGGCACACCGCGCGCCGTGGCAAACGGCTGGATGGTCTATTCAACCGCACCCGAAGAGGATGCCGCAACGATAACATCCATCGCATTCCTCGACCCGACAATCCGCGTTCCAATCTATTCTTCCTGCAAACCGATTGTGCTCGGCTACAACAAATACGGCGAACTCATCAATGAGAACGTCGAGGGCGTTACGTTTGCAATAGCTCCGGAATATGGCGAAGTGACAGACGAAGGCATCAACATCCTCGGAAAAGAGGGCGAAACCACGCTCACCGCAACCTACAACGGCATCAAAGAGGAAAAGGCTATCAATGTGATTTCAGCGGAGGTGGGCGCAAGAGTGCCGCAGCTGCTCAACGACGGCCGTGAATATCCTATCGAAGTTGTCTCGAAAGTTGGATTCGACTCGTTTGTAACCGACCCGTCACGTCTGGACTGGACAGTTGCCGATCCGGAAATCGTGAAGGTTGAAAACGGAGTGCTCAAAGGCCTCAAGAACGGCACAACAACCGTTACAGGCCGTCTGCAGACCGTTGAGACACAGGTGACAGCCACCGTTGAACTTCCGGAGGGCGAGACAATGGCAGCCATCAGCGAATATCCGGAGAAGTGGACAATGAATCAATTAGGCGGCACCGGCCTTGCCATCTCAGCGTATGAGCAGGGCTTGAAATTCGCCTACACAGGCAACGGCGTTGGCCGCGGCGCATACATTCAGGGCGAAGCGTCGATACGCCTGTGGAGTATGCCTAAGGCATTGCGTTTCAGCGTAAACCCTGGCGACGCCACCGTGAAGCGTCTGTCATTGACATTCACCAACGGAGCAGGCAAGACCTATCCGGCAGTCAACGTCACCACCGACGAGATGGCGAAAAACACCGTGTCCACGTTCGAGCTTCCGCTCGAGAGCGTGATAGACATCAACGACGTTTCAAACTATCCGTTGACCGTCAACGCAATCCGTATGGATTTGGGCAAGTCGGACAAAGGCAAGGCATACGAATTGCTCATGCCTGAGTTCAAGGCCGTCTACAACACATACGGCTCGGTGGAGACACTGAACGCCGAGTCATCGTCGATGCGTCTTTATCCGAATCCTGTGGCTGACGGCGTGCTCAACATCGCCGCCGAAGGCGTAGGCACCCTCAGCGTCTACAACAATGCCGGCGCGCTTGTGCTCAGCCAGCCGCTCGACTGCTCGGCAGGCGTGGCTGCAGCCAATGTGGCATCGCTGCAGGCAGGCATCTACTACGCCCGCTTTGTTACCGCAAACGGCGCTTCTGTGCAGAAATTCATCGTGAAATAACTATTTCTAAACATAACTTATGAGAACTAAACTTTTGATCCTTGCGGCTGCATGCTCTTTGGCGGTATCGGCGCAGCAAGTGGAGATCACCAGCCGGCAGCAATTGCTGAAAGGCACGGAGAGCGGCATCTGCAATCCTGTGCTCAGCGCTGACGGGCAGAAACTGCTGTTCACACATGCAGACTACAAAGGCTTGAAACTCTATGATTTCAACAGTGACGTAACCACAACAATCGCAACCGACGATATGGCGGGATTCCATCCGTCGTTCTCGCGCGACGGCAAGAGCGTGTATTTCTTGTCGCAGACCCGCGAAGATATGCACGTCTACCGCGAGGTGAAAGCCTACAACCTTGAGGCCCGCACATCAATGGCTGTCACTGAAAAAGCCCGCGGAATGCAGGCTCCGGTGGCTGTCGACGGCGGTTTTGCCGCGGTCAGCGACAATGGACGCAAACTGAAGGCAGACCATAAGGGAGGTACATACGTGTATGCACGCGGCGCACAACTCATCGTGGTGCGTAACGGCAAGGAGCAGCAACTGCAGCCAGTGGCTACCGACCACACATATATGTGGGAGTCGTTGTCGCCCGACGGCAATAAAATCCTGTTCTATGCCGGCGGCAAAGGCGCATACGTGTGCGACCTTGAAGGCAACGTGCTGGCATCGCTCGGACGCTATGAGGCTCCGCGCTGGGCTGGCAACGACTATGTGGTTGCCGAGAACGCCACAAACGACGGCCACCAGTATGAGTCGTGCCAGATTATGCTTCTGAAGGCCGACGGCTCGTTTAAATACGCTCTCACAAAGCCTGAGACAATGACAATGAATCCTTCGGCGTCAGCCAACGGCTCGCGTATTGCCTACAACACCATCGACGGTCGTCTTTTCGTTATGGATATCAAAATTTCTGAATAGAAACCGTAAACCCGCAAGAAAATGAAAAAACTGACAGTTACAACGTTAGGTTTGGCAGCAGCCCTTTGCGTGGGTGCGGCCAATCTGAAAGATTTGAAAATCTATGTGAATCCAGGTCATGGCGGACACGACAGTGACGACCGCAACGTGGCAGTGCCTCCGTTCAAGCAAGGTGATCCGGAAGGTTATTGGGAATCGAACTCAAACCTTGTCAAAGGTCTTGACCTCCGCGACATGCTGCAGAAGTTTGGCGCAAGAGTGATGATGTCGCGCACCACCAATACAACCGCCGACGACCGTGGCCTCCACGAAATCGGAGAAGAGGCAAATGCCTACGGTGCCGACTTCTTCTTCTCAATCCACAGTAACGCGACAGGTACGTCAAGCCGCGTGAACCAGCCGTTGATGCTTTACCGCGGCTTTACAAACGACCCTGTGTCGCCTGAAGCCAAAGAGATGTCGCTCATTCTCAACAAGCAACTGCTCGAGAATCAGGTGACTTCATGGTCGAGCACAAACACATGGCTCGCCGGCGACTACGATTTCTATGATTGGGGCGTAGGTGTCGGACTCGGTGTGCTCCGCAAGCTAACTGTGCCGGGAATGCTTTCCGAAGGTTCTTACCATGACTACATTCCAGAGACTTACCGTCTGCTCAACAAGGATTACTGCTGGCTTGAGGCTTACCACTTCACCAAATCAGTGATGGAATACTTCAAGGCATCGGAAACGTTTGCAACAGGTGTGGTCTGCGGCTCGCTCTACGACTCCCGACTTATCCGCACAGAGCCTATCTACAACAACATCTTCTATGGCCACGACAAGATGAAGCCAATTTGTGGCGCAACAGTGGAACTGTTGCAGGGCGGCGCGGTGAAACACACCTACACAACCGACCAGCTTTTCAACGGTGTGTATATGTTCAAGGATGTGGAGCCGGGCAAGTATACACTTAAGGTGTCGCATCCGGAATATGACGCTTTTGAGCAGGAGGTGGATGTGACAGCCAACAACGTCACTTACCAGAACCTTGCGCTCGACCGCACTCGTTCGACTGCTCCGGAAGTGGTGAAATATTCACCTGTATGGAAAGAAGGCGACGCTGATTTGGCTTGCAACGTGCCCGTTGTGATTGACTTCAACTGGGATATGGACGTTGAGTCGGTTGAGAAGAATTTCTCCATCACTCCTGCTGTCGAGGGAACAATCCGTTGGGAAGACTCGCAGTATCGTCTCGTTTTCGAGCCTAAACGCGCTTACGAAACCAACACTCTCTACACCGTGCGTATCGGCAAGGACGCTATGCATCCAGCCGGTATGAAATTTAAGGAAGACTTCGTGATGCAGTTCCGCACCGACAATTTCAACACGTATGAGGTGGCTACAAGTTCACCGTCGGAAGGTGCATTGGTGCATTATAAAACTCCGTTGGTTGAGTTCCGTTTCAACGGTCAGCCAACAACCGCCAAACTGCAGGATCAAATTGTGATTAAAAACAGCGCAGGTGTGGCTCAGTCTTATTCTGTGCGTTCAAGAAAGTTCAGCAAGCCTGGTGACGACTATGGTTATTTCCAAATCAAATTGTCGAAAGACCTTGTTGTCGGTGAGCAATACACTGTAGAGGTTTCGGGCGATGTCTGCGATGAAAACGGCATCAAGTTGGCTGCGCCGATGAAGTTCAACTTTACGGCTGTTGATGCCGCTGTCGACAATGCTGTCGTGACGGCTGTCGACAACCTCGACGCTGACGGTGCGCTCGTGAAAGACGAAGAGGCTGCAGCAGGATGCAAGACGCTGACCGTGGCACGCAACACATCGACTAAACTTGAAGGCGCGGCTGCCTACAAGGTGGATTATGTGTTTGAGACATTGGAAGGCGGCAACGCCGCTGTGAAATTTGCCACAGCGCCGGCGGCAGCGTTTACAAACGCAAACATGATTTCGCTGAAGGTTTATGGCGACTTGAGCGGCAACCAGCTTAAAGCCGTGTTTGCTAACGGAGCGGAGAAGAAAACCGTTTCGCTCGGCGCTCTCGACTATCTCGGATGGAAAGACGTGAAGGCTTCACTTGAAGGAATCGGTGAAGGCAGCTACACGCTTCAGGGATTTGTTGTTGAGCAGGTTGGCAACGCATACGGCAAGAAGGGCATCATCTATCTCGACAAGGTGGCACAGGGAGCCGCTGCCGACGGGGTGGCAAAGGTGGAAATCGCAGGTCTGCGCATCTATCCTAACCCAGCAAGCGAACTGCTCATCGCCAATGCCGACGGCACAATTCTTGGCGTTGAGGTGCTCACTCTCGACGGTCGTACCGTTGCCCGCACCACGACCAATGTGGTCAACGTAAGCGACCTTGCCGAAGGTGCGTATATCGCTAAAGTCTATACATTGTCGGGCTGCGAAAGCCGTCAAATCGTCGTTAAGCACTAATCCGCATATACGGCCCATCATAAGAAATCGCCACGCTGGAAAACTCCGGCGTGGCGATTTCGTTGATAAATCAGTCTGTATTGTTAATCTTCAAGCATATATTCTATTGTAGTGACCACTCTCACTTCCTTAATGTAAGGCGTGTTTTGGTCGCGGTCGTCGATAGAGAACTGTCCCTGCGACGCCGATTTGATTTTGCCGAGGCTGCTCTCTGAGTCGGCGGCAAACTGCATCGCCGCCTTGCGAGCGTTTTGCGTCGCTTCCTTGATCATTTCAGGCTTCACGGTGTTGAGGTCTGTGAAGTCAAACTGTGTGGTGGCGCTGTAGTCGAACGAGATTGCCACGCCCTGCTCTATTAGCGACGACTGGTTCTCGATAAGTTTCAACACGGTGTCAACCTTCTTTGTGTTGACCGTCACAACTGAATTGATGCGGTAGCGATAGGGTGTGAGGTTGGAACTATAGGAGTCGGCTTGAAGGTCGGTGACTACAACGTTTGTGCTTATTTCTGAATCCTCGATGCCGCTTGACCGCAGGAATTTCTTCACAATCTGGTTTTTGGCGTCAACGCGGTTGTAAAGGCTCGGCAGGTCGTCGCCGAGTTCCTTAAACACAATAGGCCAAATCACCTTGTTGGCTTTCACTTCACGCACAGCCAAGCCTTTCACGGTCACTACCCTCTGGTTTTGCAGGAAACTGCCGAGTCCGGCTTTGATGCAGAACCCCAATACTACGATTCCCACGGCGACTATCGCAGCGGCAATCACTGTTTTCATCTTGTCCATAGTCAAAAACTTATGTCGTTTCAATTATAGACAATCAGAAGAGGCTTTTGGTTTAATCTGCCCGATAGTATTTTTGCAGATACAAGCGAGCGAGGAAGTCCCAGTTGTCGTGAAGAATCGACGTGTCTTTTGCCGACGGCCAACGGGCGGCCGGAACCATATCGTTGTCAAACAGATAGCGGAGCAGGTCGACAGGGCATACCCCTTGCTCCATCACGAGGCGGTGGGCATCGGTTGCCGTGGCGTCGAAAGCCGTGTTTGAAGGGTGGTTGACGTATTGCGCTATGTCCTTGGCTATAATCATTCCCTTGTGGCGGTCGGCATAGATTACGAAGTTGTTGTGTCCACGCAGGTGAGGAAAATGTCCGCCAGGCTCGTCGCCCCATCCGAGTCGCTCCGACAGAAAACGCTCCAAATCGTCGTATGTGGCGCAGAACGCTATCGGCTCGCCGCCGGTGGCACGGCACAAGGCGGTGAAATATTCATGGTCGTCTCCGCGGTGCGGATTTGCCGTCGCCGGTATGCGGTCGTCGACAATCAGTCGCAGCCATTCGTCGGCAAGCAGTGCGAGCGGTCCTGTAGGCTGCTCAAACGTGGTGTGCAGACGGCTCTCGTCGGTCAGTGTCTCCTCGACCGACAGCTCTTCATTCTCATCAACCTCCGGCTCATAGTGATGCTTGCTGACAGGACGCATGAAGTAACTGTTCCAGAACAGCCATCCCGATGTCAGGAAGATGTTGCGCACCTGCTCGCGGTCGTCAAGGTCGAGCTCTTGAAGCGGCTTGAAATCGGATGCTGCCGGAGCGTCATCGTAGATGTATGCGAACAGACGGTAGACCTGATGCGACAACCGCAGCAGGTCGCTGTCGACGGGCGACACAAGTCCCATGAAGCCGAGGTGCGACTCCAGCGAGTACCAGGCAATGAACTGCACGTCGATTTGATTCAGCTCCGCGTCGACATATCCGTCAGGCTCATCGTAGAACGGCACTGGACGCCCGTAGAGATGACGGCACATTTTGACAAACGAACGCCAGAGTCCGGCATCTGCCACTACATCTTGAAAATATCCAACAAGGTCGAGTGCCACGCGCTTGCGCAGTCCTTCGCCCACTTCGGGCAGCACCTTCATGCCAGCCCACAGTTTGTCGACATATTGTGCCAGCATCAAGTAGTAGTCGTCTGTTGGATGCCCGGCGTCAGGATTTGGAAGCATACGCTTCAAATCATCTATTCTGATTTCCATTTTCTCAAAGATTGTATCGTTTCCTCAATTGCTTGTATTCATCGGTTTGCCTCACGTTGTGCAGCCACTTGTTCATGCGCTGCAGCAGGACGGTGTCGTTTTTTGCCATAGCCCATGCCTGGAATTGGTTGAAGCTGATGGCGGTGCTGATGTCGATGTCGGCATAGCGGACGGCAAGGCTGCGCGCTGTGTTGTCGCTGACCACGGCATAAAGCTCGTCGCCTGCCGCTACAAGCAGAAACAGCTGTTCCTGGCTTTTGTCGAGCGTACGCACATGGATGCTGTCGCCGATCTCGCGCGCCAGATTGGCAATGCGTGTAGCCACAGGCGACCCGTTTGCCACACACACCGTCTTGCCGGCAAGGTCAAGTTGCGACTTTACAGCCACAGAGCCGTCTTTTCCGCGCCGTTGCACAAGCACCTGCTTGTCGATAGCCACAGCGTCGGTAAAGAGATATTGTTGCTTGAAATCGCTTGTCGACGGCATTTGTGCCGCTACGATGTCGACCGTTCCCTCGCGCAGCTGCTTCAGGCTTCCGTCGAGCGACGTCATCGGATGGAATTTGATGTGCAGATGCTCGCGCTTGGCAATTAGATTCAGCAGGTCGTGGCTGAATCCGCCGAGGGTGTCGGCATACATGTACAGCGACAGGGGAGAATACTCTATAGCCACATCGATGGTGTCGCCGCCGCTGCTCTGTGCTTCCTTCGACGCATATTGGCGGCTGCAGCGTCCGAGAGCCACCATCAGTGCTATGGTGGCGACAAGCAGTGCCGCATAGATTTTCAATTTGGGCTTCATCAGCATTGGTGTCTTCATAGCGATGCCAGTTTGTGGTTTGTCAGTTCGCGAAATCAACCGACAGTCCGAGTTGGAAACGGCTTGGATTTATTGGATGGTGAAGGGCGGAGAAATACTCCTTTCCGCCGAACAACCCTTGGTTCAAGTGGCTGTACATCACAAAAAATCTGGTCTTCTTCAACTTGAAGTCGGCATATGCGTTCATCAGCGGATAGTTGCCGATGAGTTTCTCATGCTGGGTGTGGAACGCCATTGTGGCTGGTTGGTAAGCCGGAGCGTAGTAGCGTGTATAGTAGCTGCAGTCCACACCGAGGTTGACGTGCAGCACTCGGGCAATCTTGAACTGGAAGTACAGGTTGCTGTAGACCGCCAGTTTGGGCAGCGACAACACCTCTTCCTTGCTTGAAGTCTGATATGTCACGGAGTTTTCCCAATTGAACGCGCGGAAATGCAAGTCCTGTTTCAAGCGCAGCGACAACACCTGTACGCTGCCACTCTCTTGAGCAGGGAGAGCGTCGTTGTTGAAATAGACATAGTTCTGCAGGTTTTCGACACCGGCAGAAAATGAAGTCCAAGTGTGTGGAATGTCGAGTGTGCCGCCCACGCGCACGCGGCGAATCTTGCCGAAATCGTTTTTCCAGGCGAAATGGTTTGAAATATAGTTCTTTAGCAGATATGGCGCTTCGGTGTTCTTGAAAAATCCTTCGCCCGTGATGCGCACGGTGTCGCCGAAAAGACGGAAACGTGTGCTCACAACGCCGCTGATGTCGATGTCGCCAGCCACCGGACCTACAAGTCCGAACTGAGCCGTCGCCGAGTATGTCAGCACCGATCCGCGCTGCTTGGTCAGCTGTCCGCCCACCCACAACAGATTCTCCGTCTTGCTGTGGTCAATGCCGAACGAAGGAAACGGAGTCAATCCCTCTGGTTTATATTGGCTTGTGAGCATAGTGTCGACAACCTGCGTGTAGCGGCGCAGCTCATGGGTGGCATAAGCCGACAGTCCGAATTTGGCGTTCTTCTTGAAACCCTCGATAAGGTCTATTCCGAAAGTGTTGCGCAGGCGCCAATATTTTGTTTCCTCGTCGGTGCCGTCCATGCTGAGGTAATTGTTTGCAAAATATTTGGCATCGTCGGTAGCACTTTGGTTTTTGAACTTGTGGGTGTTGGTTTTGTAGTCCATAGTCCAGATGAAACTCGACACAGGCACGTATGTGCGCCGTTTCGTGGTGTCGTTGACAGTTTCCTCCTGCCAGTATCCCACCTTGTAGCGGTGGTTCATGTAAAATTCCCAACCTTTTACGCGAGAGAAAGCCGACGACAGATTCACGGGTATCGCCTTGGCGTCAATCTTAGAGTCGCCGCCCTGCAGTTGTGCAGGGTCGCTGATGTAAAGATCGTCGGTGATGCCGCCGTTTTCATGATTCAGCGAATTGTAGCTGAAAAACATGGCGTGCATGTCATATCGGTCGCCGATATACGATGACGAGAAACCCCAGCCGAAATTTTTCAGAGCCTGACGGTCATAGCCGCCCTTTGAATAAAGATAGTCGAGTTGGGCACCAAACTGCAGCCGCTTGTTGACGTTGCCGGAAAACTCGCCTTTCAGCCGGTCCTGTCCGGAATTGCGTCCGCCGCCCCAGCTGTAGCCGAGCAGAGTCATAGGCACACGAGTGTTGTAATAGCGCTGATTGTCGGCGCTGTGGAGCCAATGGCTCAACACATCCTCAAATTGAAATTCCGACCATTCCTCACGGTTGAAAAATATCTCGTCAACTCCGGCACAGCCGAAATTGCCGGTTGTCGCGTATGCGTCGGTAGTCATCGCCGGCACAAACTGGCGGTGATAGCCTTGATAAAGGGTGTCGATGGTCGACGGTGTGCGGAGTCCGAGCGGTCCGCTAACCTGCCAAGAGTATCCCGGCTCAATTGTCTGTTTCTTCTTTGCCGCGACGCCAAACGCCATGACAAAGCACATTATATATACGAATATCCGTTTCACGTTGC
>ULSM01056045.1_pt1 | contig 15192 bp, 11 predicted proteins | sample 1956381 | NCBI WGS metagenome assembly ULSM01 (sample SAMEA4835710, study PRJEB28245) | human gut metagenome | biome: gut microbiome; material: fecal sample | place: Denmark | collected 2008 | reverse complement strand
CATTATCAATCATGTGATCAATAATGGGGTTCATACTACTTAAGCCAGCTTTTTTTATATTAATTAAACAGCCCTACAATGCCGCAATATAAATCACGTGCTTTATGCTGTCAGCTTATAAAGCATTAAAAAATTTTTCCTAAATAATGTATGAAAACACTAACGCTTAAATTAAGCTTTAGTCAATAATTACTAAAACTAAACTTTTGCTAAAATAACATTAAAAGCTTTTAGGCAAATAAGGATAAGCATAGTGGAAGATACACGACTTAAAGTTTTTTATACTGTGGCAACTCATCTGAGCTTCACTAAGGCAGCTTCCCTATTGTGCTTAAGTCAGCCAGCCGTTACCAAACATGTTGCTAATCTTGAATCTCAATACCAGGTAAAACTCTTTGAACGTAATGGCCACAATATCAAGCTCACGCCTGCAGGACTGACTTTTCTTGAAAAGAGCAAAAAAATTCTCGCTCTTTACAATGAGCTCTCCTATGCTATGCATGCCTATAACCAAATATATTCAGGAAAATTGCGTCTAGGCGCCAGCACTACGATCGCCCAATATATACTCCCTGAAATTCTAGCTGCATTTAATAAATTCTATCCTGAAGTAGAACTTACTGTTCTGAACGATAACTCACAAAATATCGAGCGAGCTCTTATTGATGAAGAAATAGATCTTGGACTTGTTGAAAATGTCAACCGTAATAAATCCTTAAGCTACACACCTTTTTTAGATGATGATTTAATCATCGTCAGTTCCGATCTAAATTTACAAGCTCTTACCTTAAAAGAATTCAAAACCAAACCATTAATTCTGCGTGAACTGGGCTCAGGCACATTAGATGCAATCATCTCTGCTTTACATCAGCATAATTTAAAACTTCAAGAATTTAATGTGCGCATGCACTTAGGCAGCACTGAAGCCATTAAACGCTTTCTAATGCATAGCGACTGCTTGGGCATACTCTCTAAATTCTCGGTAAAAAATGAGCTTGAACTAAAAAAACTTAAAGCTATTAATTTAAAGGAAGTAAATTTTAAGCGGCAGTTCTGCTTTGTAAAAGCTCAGGGGGAACAATTGCCGATCATCGATAAATTTACTGAATTTGTAAAAGATTACCTCTGTCATAACTTATAGTTATCAAAGATAATTTTTGACCATTGGCAAAAAGGCTTTTTTTTAATTAAAGTATACCTACTTTAATTCGAGGTCAAAAAATATGTTTGAAAAAGGACAACGTGCTGATACCCTTCATGGACTTTTGTTCATCGCTTTATTTGCTCTGGCAGCTTTCTATATTGCAGGTCTTCCTCTTATAAAAAGTTTATCGCTATCTCCATTAATCGTGGGCATTATTTTAGGCATGGTATATGCAAATACCCTCTACAAAAAATTGCCTGCAGCCTGGCTTCCTGGCATAAAGTTTTCTACCAAGCAGATTTTAAGACTCGGTATTATTCTTTATGGCTTCCGCTTGACTTTAAATGATGTCTATGCCGTAGGCATGATGGCCGTATTCACTGATGTTTGCATCGTCGGCGGAACTCTAATCATAGGCATAATTATAGGTAAAATCTTAAGAATGGATTCGCAAACTGCCTTAATGACTGCAACAGGAAGCTCTATCTGCGGAGCTGCAGCAGTATTAGGCGCAGAAGGCGTAGTTAAATGCGAAAGCTATAAGACCGCAATTGCAGTTTCAACAGTGGTAATCTTCGGCACTATTGCCATGTTCCTCTACCCTATCATGTATAGGTCCGGCTTATTTGACGGCATGTCTGATACAGCATTTGCTATCTATACCGGCGCCACCTTACATGAGGTAGCCCATGTTGCCGGAGCAGGCAATGCCATGGATCCTACAGATACTTTAGGTATTGCCGCTACAGCTACCATTACCAAGATGATAAGAGTCATGCTCTTAGCTCCTGTGCTTATCATCATGGCTCTTTGCATAAATTACATCAAGAAGAAGCATCATGAAATGAATGTAAATGATGGCCGCAAAACTCACATCACCATTCCTTATTTTGCTTTTTACTTCTTAATTGTCATTATTATCAATACTCTGTTGAGTTCTGCCTTTGATGCTCAAACAGTAAAAGACATTCCCTTAAATGGCGTAATTGAATATATAGATACTTTCTTACTGACTATGGCAATGACCGCTTTAGGCGTGGAAACATCCTTAGATAAATTCAAAAAAGCCGGTGCAAAGCCTTTCATTTTAGCAGCTCTGCTCTTTGTATGGCTTTTAGTCGGCGGCTACTTCCTCACTAATCTGTCCGTATATCTTTTCGCTTAGAAAGCAGGGCTCCGTACGGAGCCCTAAATCTTGTACAAAAAAAAATTAAAAAATCTATAGTTAAGATCAAATATTTATTATGTTTGTGACTGCAGGCACGGATATAATTTTAGATCTCTACCATACTAAAATTTTATATATAATCATACCCAAAATAATAAATGATCTATACAGATCTTTCATTCATCATAAGCTTTAGAGAACACTATGGATTTTACTTTTCGCAGTCAAGATATTATGAATGGCCCTGAATGGGCTAACGTTAGAGCTCTATATAAAGCTTCCGGCTTTACCGATCCTGAACTAAAAAAACCCCTTATCGGTATTGTTAATACCTTCAATGAAATCTGCCCAGGCCACAATATTTTAAAGGAATTAGCCGAACGCGTTAAGGAAGGCGTATTTGCCAATGGCGGAACTCCAGTTGAATTTGCATCTATTGGCGCCTGCGACGGCATCGCTATGGCCCACGACGGCATGAAATACATTCTGCCTGGACGCGAAACTATCGCTAATGATGTGGAGGTAATGGTTCAGGCTCATCGCTTAGATGGTCTGGTTATTTTAGGCTCATGCGATAAAATTGTTCCGGGTCTTATATTAGGTGCTCTGCGTGTTAATTTGCCTACCGTCTTTGTAAACGGCGGCCCTGCACTCCCAGGCCGGATGAAGGAAGGCAATCCATACGGCGGCGAGTACATCGATCACTCTATTATTCAGCAGTCTGAAGGATCTCTGAAATCTGGCAAAATTACTCAGAAACAATTTGACTGGTTAGAGAATAATGCTGTCCCGACTATCGGCTCCTGCGCCATGTTAGGCACGGCCAATACTATGTGCTGCTTAGCTGAAGCTATGGGCTTGGCCTTACCAGGCACAGCTGCTATACCTGCCGTTTATGCAATGCGCATGCGTGCAGGCTTTGCTTCTGGCTCTGCAGTAGTTGATTTGGTTCGTAAAAACATCAAGATCCGCGATATCATCAACAAAGCCTCCATCGAAAATGCTATCCGGGTTAACTCCGCTATAGGAGGATCGACTAACGCCGTATTGCACATGCTGGCTATTGCATATGAAGCTCATGTCGACTTTACTCTAGAGGATTTCGGTAAGATTGCCTCTGAGGTTCCGCACCTAGTTGCCATGATCCCGGCAGGTAAATATGTACTCCTGGACTTCTTTGAGGCAGGCGGCGTTCCGGCCATTATGCAGGAAATTCGCTCTCGCTTAGATACCACAGGCATAACCGTAACAGGCGAGACTTTAGCTCAAAACCTAGATAAGTATGCAGAAAACCGCAATAAAGACTGCATCAGACCTCTAGATAAGCCGGTACACAGCTGCAGCGGCATTGCCATCTTGCACGGCAATTTAGCTCCAAAAGGTGCTGTAACTAAGCCTTCTGCTATTCCAGAGGAAGCTCATGACTTTACAGGCCGCGCCGTAATCTTTGAAAATGAGCAGGATGCCTTAGACGGCATTCGAGCCTTAAAGGTTCATGAAGGAGATGTTGTTGTTATCCGCAATGCCGGTCCTCGCGGCGGCCCGGGCATGCCTGAGCAGTATAAGGCCATGAAATTATTGGTAGGCATGAAGCTAGGCTCTAAAGTCTGCGTTATCACTGACGGACGCTTCTCCGGCTCTAATAACGGCTGCTTTGTCGGACACATCTGTCCTGAGGCCTATGATGATGGTCCTATTAAATATTTACGCAACGGTGACGTCATTCATGTCAATGTTGATGCAGGCATCATTGAAGCTGAGGTTGATTTCGAAGCCCGCCGCAAAGAAGGCGCTGAAGATCACACTAATAAAGCTGAAGGTTATCTATATCATTATCGTCACAGCTGCGCTAGCGCAAGCGAAGGCGCTGTAATTAAAACCAGAGATTAAATAATACATCTCCTAAAAGCCCTAGCTAAGCCTAGGGCTTTTCTTTTTTTTATGTTAAAAATATAAACAGACTCTTAAGAGCTTTTTTGACGGGCTGAAAATTTTTTGAGCAATACTGCCATGAATATGCAATTATCTCCTCTCGATTTTATTTTACTTATAGCTCTGCTGATTATGATGGGCATAGTTATTTATCTATGCTACAGTCTCTTTCATGGTAAACAAGAGCCTCACCTTTTAAAACAGACATTAATTCAAAAAGAACAGGAGCTCTCGGCACTAACGCAAAAGCTCAATCAATGCGAGCATAAATTTGAGCTCCTAAGACAGGAGCATGCAGCTTTAAGAGAAAATTATGCTGCTTTGGGCAAAGAGCGCAGCCTCATTTTGGAAAATAATAAAAAACTGCAGGACAAGCTTGAAGAGCTAAATTATGAAGCTTCTGATTTACGCGAGGCTATGTCGGCAGCTGGAGCAGCTTTAGATGCCGAAAAGCAGATGCGCGAGGATGATAGGCTTAAAGCCCAGGAGCGTGATGAAGAACTTAAAAACAGACTTACTCTCTTAGGGCAGCAGATGCTTAAAGCTACAGCCGCAGAGCTTAGCAGCCAAGAACGGCTCAACTTCCAAAAAAATGTCGCCCCCTTAAAAGAAGAACTTGAAATATTCAGAAGCTTCTTAACCCAAAGTCAAAATCAAAGCGCCAGTCAATCAGGATCTTTGCTTACTGAATTAAAAAAACTGCAGGAAAGCCAAACAGTCTTATCAAAGCAGGCTTTAGATCTAAGTCTTGCTTTAAGCTCAGGCGGCAAATCTCAGGGTATGTGGGGTGAGCTGCAATTAGAGCGTGTTTTAGAAAATTCAGGCTTAACCTTAGGGGTTGAATATGAGCGTGAAGTTGCAGGAGTACGCTATCAAAATGAAAATGGACGCCCTGATGCAATCATCAGACTTCCCCAGAATCACTGCCTGATTATTGATGCCAAATGTTCCCTTACAGCTTATACAAGCTTTATGAATGCCTCTGGCAAAGAGGAAAAAGACAATGCTCTCAAGGCGCATATTTCTTCACTGAGAAATCATATAAATGGGCTTAAAAAACGTGATTACAGCAATTATAAGAGTCTCAACTCCCCGTCCTTTGTATTTATGTTTGTTCCTATCGACGGAGCTCTTTCTTTAGCTATCAATAAGGACGCGTCTTTGTATGATGAAGCTTCCCAGAACAATATCTACTTAGTCTCACCTTCAAGCTTATTGCCAGCTTTAAGAGTTGTAGCTAATTTATGGGTCTTATCTAAGCAAAATGAGCGTATTCGAGCTTTAGCCTCTGAGGCACAGCAGATCTATGCTAAATTTTCACAAGTACTAAATGCTCTTGAAGATGTGCAGAAAAAAGAAGCTTCTCTAAATTCCAGCATCGAAGTCTTAAATAATCGTCTGTGCGGAGGAAAGGGAAATTTAGAAGGGCAGCTGCAAAACTTTGCTGTAAAAGCCCCCCAGGTCTTAGCTCAGGAGGGCTTAGAAATTAAAGATGCTTAGCCGCGCATGCAATGGCTGCCTTTGGCAATGCCCAAAACACCTGAACGCACGACCTCGATAATATCAGTAAGCTTCTTAAAGGTATGAAGCATATTATCTGCATCGGCTGAGGAACCGACAAACTCAATAGTAAGAATTTCCGCATTGACATCAATAATTCTAGCATTAAAAATTTCTGCTAAAGTTTTAACCTCTTCGCGGATATTTCGATTCGGAGTATTGATCTTAACTAAGAGCATCTCACGCTCTAAACCGCCCTCAGCTTCTTCATTTAAAGCTGAAACACGCAGTACGCAAACTAATTTATGCAGCTGCTTGGTGATCTGCTCAGCCTCATCTGATGAGCCTTCAGTCAAAATAGTACAACGAGATAAAGTTTTATCATCAGTTGGTGCTACAGTTAAGCTTTCAATATTGTAGCCGCGCTGAGAAAACAAACCCACCACACGAGATAAAGCTCCAGCTTCATTCTCAATCAAAATGGAAATTATGTGGCGCATTTATATTTCCTCCTTTTGCTCATCATTTAACATCATGTCAATCATGGAGCCATCAGCCCGCTGCCACGGCATAACCTTGGTGTTAGTATCGGTAATGATATCTACCAAGACAAATTCATCCTTTAAGGACAGAACCTCAGCTATAGTTTCCTCAAGCTTTGATTCCTCAGAAATACGATATCCTTTAAAACCGTAAGCCTTAGCAATAGTCAGAAAATCAGGATTTCCGTCTAAGATAGTAGCGCTGTAGCGGCTGTGATAGAAGACGGTCTGGAATTGTCTTACCATGCCTAACACACTGTTATCTAAAATAAATACTTTAAGCGGCAGCTTAAGCTTGCGGCATACAGCCAGCTCCTGCATATTCATCTGGAAACTGCCGTCACCCGTGATGCACATAACCGTGGCCTCAGGCATGGCCAATTGCGCACCGATAGCTGCCGGGAAGCCAAATCCCATAGTGCCTAAGCCTCCTGACGTCAGGAAATGACGCGGAGAATCAAACTTAAAGTACTGAGCCGTAAACATCTGATGCTGACCTACATCAGTGGTAACATACGGATTATATTGCTTGCTTAGGCGGCTGATAACCTCTATGGCTTCCTGAGGTCTGATAATGCCGTCATACTTCTTATACTTTAAGCAATTCTTGCGCTTAAATTCATTGATCTGTGCCCACCACGGATCCAAACGGCTTTTAGGTCCAATCTCTATTTCATCTAAGGCTTCATTAATTTGATGCATTACAGTCTTAGAATCGCCTACAATCGGAATATCAGCCTGTACAGTTTTGGAAATTGAGGCAGGATCGACATCGATATGAATTACAGTGGCATTCGGACAGAATTTTTCTACATTATTAGTAGCACGATCGGCAAAACGCGCACCCACGGCAAAAATAACATCCGAATTGTGCATCGTTTCATTGGCCTCATAAAGACCGTGCATACCAAGCATGCCAAGCCACAGCGGATCACTTGCCGGAAATCCTGAAATTCCCATTAATGTTGAGCATACAGGCAAGGATAATCTATGCGCAAACTTTAAGACCTCCTCACAGGCCTCGCCCTGAATAACGCCGCCGCCAATTAGCATGACAGGCTTCTTAGCATTGGCAATTAAGTTTGCCGCACGCCTGACTTGGCCCTTATGTCCGAAGATCGTAGGATTGTAAGATCTTAAATGCACCTCGCTATCGCTTGAATAATCAAAAAGATAGCGACGGTTCTGACAATCTTTAGGAATATCGACGACTACAGGTCCTTTACGTCCTGTAGAAGCGATATAAAAAGCCTTGCGCAGATTTACTACAATATCCTCAGGCTTTTTGCATAAGAAGCTGTATTTAACTACAGGGCGGGTTACGCCCATGGTATCAACTTCCTGAAAGGCATCCGTGCCAATTAAAGAGGTCTTAACCTGACCTGTAATTAATACTAATGGAATAGAATCGCCGTAAGCTGTAGCTAAGGCAGTTACTGTATTTGTAGCGCCTGGGCCTGAGGTTACTAATGCCACGCCTACTTTGCCTGTAGATCTTGCATAGCCGTCAGCCATGTGCACTGCACCCTGCTCATGACGAGTTAAGGTGTGATGAATCTTCTTTGAGTCATAGAGCTCATCATAAATATCGGTTACGGCAGCTCCAGGATAGCCAAAGATCTCGGTGACGCCAAGATCCTCTAAGCATCTTACTACCTGCGCCGCTCCATTTAACTGTTCCATAAGATATTCCGCAAATATAATTAAAAATTTAATCCACTATTCCTTTTATACGCTCATAGCCTCAGGACCGCAACAAACATCTGGTCTAGCTGCGATAAAAGGTGTTAAAACTATGCGCTCGCGTTCAAAAAGACGTAAAAGTTCAATTGCCGTGTGATGCATGCGATAGCGAGTTTCCATAGGCTGCAGCGGGACTAGCTGATAAAAACGAACAGTTGAGCCATCACTTAAATTAACAGCCTGACATTCACCTGCATAATCACCTAAAGCTGTAAGCATAACACCATCATAAGCTGTGCTCGGAGCTAAGCTCGGCTCTTCTTTGACGTAATAGCCAAAACCGATGAAATTTAATGCTCCGATAACATGACGAATCATCTGCAAAAGTAAATAAACTGGCCAGTCCTTATCCTTATCTTGAGTAAAGCAATAATCCTTAGGTAAGAATAAGCATAATTCCAAATGTGCATTTAGTTTTTTATCAAAGCCGTTTGGCACATTTAAAAGCTTAGCTCCAAGCCCGCAGGAAATAAGCTTATTATAATGGTGATCTTCTGAGGGAGGAATATGAATAACTTCTACCCCAAAGAGACTGCACAAGCGCTGTCCCTTGCCAAAATACTTTTCTATATGCTCTGAAACTATCTTAAAATCATCAGGATTTAAGCCCTTAAACTCCGACTGAATCACAAGGCTTTTACAGTTTTCAAGACATGCATTGATTCTATTGAAGAGCTCATGATCTCCCACGCTTACATGAGTTAGCGCTCTTTCAAGGCGCATCATGCTGTCTGGAATCAAGTTATCCTGATATAAAGCCATACCCTTTAAATACAGCCATTTAGGATCGTCCTTTCCTTCTAGAGCAAAACTATCTAAAATCTTATGAGCCTTAGCGCATAAGCTTTCAGGATCATTAGTTTTAAGCGAGGCATTAAGATAAGCGCGCACTAGCGAGAGCGCTAAATTAAAATCAAGCTCTAGCGGCTCTAATAGCGCAATAATCTCATAATATTTTTTTTCTGAAAAAAGCTTGGTAACTTGGTTATGTATATCTGCCATGATGAAAGCAGACGGGCAAAAAGCCCGTCTTTTTAGAGAATGTTATGAATGTAAAGAATGATCGCCGCGGAAAATGCCGCAAACGCCAGAACGAACCGTTTCAATTACGTCAGCTTCCTCAGAGACGGCTTTTAAGAATCTATCCACCTCAGATGAAGTATTTACATATTGAATAACAAAAAGCTCTGGAGTTAAGTCCACGATCTCTGCTTTGAAAATATCACACAAGGTCTTAAGCTCCTCACGCAAAGCATGGCCTAAAGCCTGAACTTTGACAAAGAGGATCTCTCTTTCAACAATCGACTGCTCGTCAGCGATAGAAGAGACTTTAATAACATTAACCAGCTTATGCAGCTGTTTAGTTATACGCTCAACCACTACATTATCGCCCTCTGTTAAGATGGTAATGCGAGATAAGGAATTATCCTCAGTCGGAGCTGCGGTAATAGTCTCAATATTATAGCCGCGCTGAGAGAAAAGCCCGACAACACGCGAGAGAGCGCCGATTTCATTTTCTAAAAGAATGGAGATGATCTGACGCATGCTTTAATCCTCATTTAAAAACATATCAGCCATGCTGCCGCCCATCTGCTGCATCGGCAGCACCTGTGCATTGGTATCACAAAGAATATCAACAATCACAAGCTTATCCTTCATAGCTAAAGCTTTCTTCATTGTAGGCTCTAATTCAGAAGGCTCTTTTACAAAGAAAGCTTCATGACCGTAGGCTTTAGCTAAAGCGACAAAATCCGGATTGTAATTTAAATTGGTAGAACTGATATGGCCCTTATAGAACATGCGCTGCCATTGACGAACCATGCCTAAGGTATGATTATCGCAGATGAAAATCTTAAGCGGCACATTGAATTCCAAGCAGGTTGATAATTCCTGGATATTCATCTGGAAGCTGCCGTCGCCGGTAATTAAGCAGACATCACTGTCAGGCTTGCCGATCTTAGCTCCGATTGCCGCGGGGAAACCATAGCCCATTGTGCCTAAGCCGCCTGAGGTTAGGAAATGATGCGGTTCATCAAACTTATAATATAAAGCTGTAAACATCTGATGCTGACCGACATCAGTGGCAACAATAGCCTTGCCGTCGGTTAAACGGTTTAAGGTCTCAACAATCTCCTGAGGCTTAATCAGATCTTTATCTTTCTTATAGCTTAAGCATTTAACTTCACGCCAAGCATTGATTGTATCCCACCATAATTTCAAATCCTTGCTGTCCTGCTTTAAATCAAGCTCTTTAAAAGCCTCGTCAAACTGACCTAAAACAGTCTTAGCATCGCCTACAATCGGAATATCGGCATTTACAGTCTTTGAAATTGAGGCCGGATCAATATCTACATGGATAATCTTAGCTGCAGGGCAGAATTTCTGAATATTGTTAGTGACACGATCATCAAAACGCACGCCGACAGCAAAAACTACATCTGCCTTATCCATAGCCTCATTGGCCTCATAGGTACCGTGCATACCTAACATGCCTAAGAAATTTTTAGAGGTGCTGGGATATGCGCCTAAGCCCATAAGCGTTGAGGTTACCGGCAGATTAAATCTGTCTACTAAAGAGCGGATCTCTTGCGAAGCATTAGATAAAACAACGCCTCCGCCTATCATGACAATCGGGCGCTTTGCTTCTAAAAGCATCCTTGAAGCACGCTTAATTTGCCCGCGATGACCTTGTAAAGTCGGCCTGTAAGAGCGCATCTTGACATCGCCGTTATCTTCAGGGTATTCAAATAATTTAGACGGACGTACGCAGTCTTTAGGCACATCAACTACAACAGGTCCGGGTCTGCCTGATGATGCCAGGTAAAAGGCCTGTCTTATATAACGAGGAATGTCTAAGGCCTTCTGACATAAGTAAGAATGCTTAACAATCGGACGTGTGATGCCGACAGTATCAACCTCCTGGAAAGCATCAGAACCGATTAAAGGAGTACCAACCTGTCCTGTAATCACTACCATCGGAATAGAATCCATATATGCAGTAGCAATAGCCGTTACAGTATTAGTAGCACCAGGACCTGAAGTTACCAAGCATACGCCGACCTTTCCTGTAGCGCGAGCATAGCCATCAGCTGCATGAGCTACACCCTGCTCATGACGACCTAGAACATGATGAATCTTCTTAGATTGTAGTAAAGCATCATAAATGTCTAGTACAGCTCCGCCAGGATAACCAAATAATCTATCTACACCTAAATCCTCTAAGGTACGCACTAACATCTGTGCGCCCGACATCATGGTCATACGTCATTAACTCCTAAATAAATATGCTGTTATTTTTTATAATTTTTGGGCAGAAAACGAGGGGTACGAGCTGCCCATTTTTCATATTCTGCTCCGAAATCTCGTCGCAAGCGCGGCTCATCCAAAAAAACCGCAAAGCAATAAGCGAATATCCCAAACATAAGGGGAATTATTAAACTATATAACGAATTTACAGAACAGCATAGCCCCAGATAAAACAAAAATACTCCCAAATGCATAGGATTACGGCATAAAGCATAAGGACCTGAGGTTACCAGAGACGAAGTCTCCTGCATAAGCTTAATTCTGCCGAATACGGCAGGACCTCCCTTGCCTTTTCTTTTAAGCTCGATATTAGCCCACACGGTAAAAAATAAACCTAAGGCAGAAGTAACTGCCCCAAAGATAGAGCTGACTAATAAAGGCGGCATAAAAGGCGCATTAAATCTGTAGCCTATATAAATTATTACTGCAGGAACTGCCCCAAGCAGCGCAGCAGTTCCAAGCAAATACACAAACACTTCTTTTTTAAGCATTGATTCTCTTTAAAAGCTCATCTAAGACTAATAAAGGATGCACCGGCTTTTTATGCTCCATACGCTCAACCTGAGAGCGGCAGCTAAAGCCCGTAATTAAGCAGTGCTCAAATGGCCGCTTAGCAAGCTCTCCCTTCCAATTCTGCTCATACACCTTATAGGTCTCATCCTGATTTTGCACCATATGCCCATGCAGTCCTGCCATACCGCAGCAGGCTACGGGAACAGGAATTACAGTCAGGCTAAAGCTCTGCATTACCATTTGCCACATAGTAACGCTCTTAGGAACTAAAGCTCTTTCGGTACAATGCGTGAACAGATAATAAGGAGCAAAGAATCCTTCGTCCTGCTCTTTTAGAGAATGCAGCCGCTCCTGCAAAGAACTTAAGGTATTCTTCAGCTTCATAGAGCCTAACTGCTTTTCTAGCCATTCCTCAGGCAGCATTACCTCAAAATTTCCGCGCATTTTTTGAAGTAATTGGACATATTCGTCTCTGTAGCAAATAGTTAATGCCGGATCAAAGCCGACTAAATCGATGCGTGCACGGCTTAAGCGCTCAAGTCTCGCCGCCTGCTTTACCGCATAGCGCACAAAGGAGCGGCGATCGCCGCGAATGACCATAAGCTTGCCATTAATATAGGGCTTAAGCAAGGATACCCGATAACCTAGAGAGCGCATTACTCTTGCCATCATCATAAGGCCTTCTGCCTCATAAGCTACAGTAAAAGGATCCGTGACGATCAATACCTCAGGAGAATCCTTTAATGCCTTGGCTGTAGATAAAAGCTCAAAGCCGTTTTCCTCGCAGAGCTTTGAAAGAGGCTTATCTGAAAACTTAGGCAAATCAACCATGCCGAATAATTTTTCGCACAAATAAGCATTAAGCTTATTTTGTACAAGCTTATTGGAATATTTCGGCCATTTAGCCATCAGCGGAATAAATCTTTCCGCATTTAAAACTAAAAGATCCATTGCCGGTCTTAAATAACGGCCATAATATAAAGATAAGAAGCGAGAATTTAAGTCGGCAGCATTAACATGCGCAGGACAAATGCTCTTACAGGATTTGCACGACAGACAGGTCTTAATATGCTCCAAATACTCAAGGCTGTAGTCATCCTTTTTATTTAAAGTATTATAAACTCGCTTGATAAAGCGTATAGGATTAGGAATATCAGTTAAAGCCTGAGTTTCCTCTACATTAGGGTTGCAGCCCTGATCATTTAGCATGCGCAGCCACTCGCGGGCCAGCTCGCTGTAGCCTTTAGGAGAATTAACGTGATTTTTGGTATAGCGATAGCTTGGACACATCAAAGAGCTCTTTTGATAGCTAAAGCACTGTCCATTGCCATTACAGCTTAAAGCTCCCTTAAAGTTCTCTCTGACGGCAATAGGCAAGGTACGGTCTAAATCGCCGCGCATTGGACCATCAATAGCTACAAGCTTATCGATATCATTGCTAAATGGTACGCAGATCTTGCCTGGATTTAAAATATTGTTCCTATCAAAAACTTCTTTAATTTGGCGCGCAATCGGATACAGCTTGCCGAAGAAACGCTCGCCGAAGCAGGAGCGATAGCCGCGTCCATGCTCACCCCACATCTGGCCATGATATTTCGATACTAAATCAACAACGGCATTTGAAATCGCTACAAGCTTATCGCGATCTTCTCTCTGAGTTAAATCCAAAGCAGGACGAACATGCATCAGACCGGTATCAACATGTCCGAACATACCATAGGGTACAGACATGCCGTCTAAGAGTGCACGGAACTCTAAAATATAGTCGGCCAAATGCTTAGGCGGAACTACAGTATCTTCAGTGAAGGCTACCAGCTTGCGTCTGCCTGCTGCTGCGCCTAACAGGCCTACAGCTTTTTTGCGCATGCCATAAATTGCTGCAATAGCATGAGGAGTAGAGGCAATCTGTGCGCCTAATATGCCGTTTTTAAAGCTCTCTGCGCTCTTCTGCGTCTCTTCAAATAATTTATTTAACCGCTGATGCTCTTCATCGGCATCATAGCCGGCAAATTCAACTATATTGATGCCTTGAATTTTATGGTCGGGAATCTCTTGAATGTATTCCTTAACGTCATTCCAAACCACATCCTGCTTAGCTAAATTCAAGACCTTAGAATCAACAGTCTCTACAGATAAAACGCCTGCATCAACAAGCTTAACTGCATGCCGTAAAGCTGCATCAAAGTTTTCATATTTAACAACCATCAATTCCCTAAAAGTAGGAATATAGGTCAAATCAAGCTGCGCTTCATAAACAGTAGCTAAGGTACCCTCAGCACCGCAGATCAAGCGCGCTAAATTTAAGGTGCCTGTACGGGGATCGTAGGCATGGACTAAATCATAGCCAGTCATAAACCGGTTAAGCTTAGGGAAAAGCTTAGTGATCTCGCCTCGGTTGTTCTTTAATAGCTGATAGCAGGTTCTATAGATCTCGCCTTCAAGACCATCCTTATTTAAGCACTCCTTTAGCTGAGCTCCCTTAACCGGTCCAAACTCAGTAATAGTGCCATCAGTTAAGACGGCTCTTACTTTTAAAATATGTGAAGAAGTACGCCCATATTTTAAAGAGCCCTGACCTGCGGCATCATTGCTTATCATGCCGCCTATGGTTGCTCGATTAGAGGTAGATAATTCAGGAGAGAAAAATAAGCCGTGCGGCTTTAATTGTTCATTTAACTCATCTTTAATGCAGCCGCATTGTACCCATAGACAATGATTGTCAAGATCAAGCTCGCCTACATTCTTCATATAGCGAGACATATCAATAGTAATGCCGCGATTTAAAGATTGACCATTAGTTCCGGTACCGCCTCCGCGCGGAGTAAAAATAAGATTCTCAAAACCAGAACGCTTTGCTGTCTTAAAAATCAAGGCAATGTCCTCAGCATCGCGAGGGAATACCACTGCCTGAGGCATGCACTGATATACAGAGTTATCTGTTGCACACAACAGTCTGCCTGAATGAGTCTTATCCAGATCTCCTTTAAATCCAGCGCCCTTTAAAGCGTCAATAAAATTCTGATAACGAGGCTCTGCTGCACTAATGCCTTGTATACGCGGGATCAACTTATCCTCCAGGTACTATATTTATTTCTAAAGTGTCATTATTTTACACATTTATATTTTTTAGTCAGTTCTAAAGACTTTGCACCAAAAAAGAGAGGTATAAGACTAAAATTTATACTATAAGTGAAGAAATGATGAAGCAAAAGAGGAATGTAAAAAAGGATGGTAGCTATGATTGGAATTGAACCAATGACCTCAGCATTATGAGTGCCGCGCTCTAACCAACTGAGCTACATAGCCATGGCTGGGGTACTAGGATTCGAACCTAGGTAATGGCG
>ULSM01050293.1_pt1 | contig 15507 bp, 7 predicted proteins | sample 1956381 | NCBI WGS metagenome assembly ULSM01 (sample SAMEA4835710, study PRJEB28245) | human gut metagenome | biome: gut microbiome; material: fecal sample | place: Denmark | collected 2008 | reverse complement strand
GGCGAAGTTGTAGTCGTTGGTTATGGTCAGCAGAAGAAGGCTTCTGTCGTGGGTGCCATCACCCAGACCACAGGAAAAACGCTGGAGCGTGCTGCGGGTATCAGTGATATCGGAGCAGCTCTGACTGGTAACCTTCCTGGCGTTGTTACCACTGCATCCAGTGGTATGCCGGGTGAAGAGGAACCTCAGATTCAGATTCGTGGTGCTTCTTCCTGGAACAACTCTTCTCCTCTCGTGTTGGTGGATGGTATTGAGCGACCAATGTCAAGCGTTGATATGCAGTCTGTGGCTACCATCTCTGTATTGAAGGATGCTTCTGCCACCGCCGTTTATGGTGTGAAGGGTGCGAATGGTGTCATTCTGATTACCACCAAACGTGGTTCTGAAGGCAAGGCTCAGATTAGCGTTACTGCTAATGCAGTAATGAAGATTCCTTCAAAGTTGCCTGATAAATATGATTCTTACGATGCGCTTATTGCCCGCAACAAGGCTATCGAACATGAGTTGAACATCTCTCCAGGCAGTTTCGACAAGATGGAACCGATGAGTTTCATCGAGAACTATCGCAACCAGACTACACTGGAGCAGCGTGAGCGTTATCCGAACGTAGATTGGCAGGATGTACTCTTCAAGGATTACACCATGTCATACAATGCCAATGTGAATGTATCGGGTGGTACCAAGTTTGTGAAGTACTTTGCAGGTGTGGATTTCGTGAACGAGGGTGACCTTTATAAGGATTTCGGCAATGGTCGTAACTATAGTTCAGGTTATGACTACAATCGTGTGAATGTTCGTTCTAATCTCGACTTCAACATCACAAAGACTACCGTGTTCAAGATGAACCTTGCTGGCTCTAATGGTCAGCGCAAGGCTCCTTGGGTAAATAGTTCTGATGGTTTTAGCGATTGGCAGGTCAGCCAGCAATGGGCTGGTGCATATAATATTTCTCCAGATGCTTTCTTGCCTAAGTATAGCGATGGCTCTTGGGGATATTTGCCAGGATCTACTAATGTAACCAACTCTGCCCAGCAGGTTTCTTTGGGTGGTACCATGACTTCTACCACTACTCGCATCACTACTGATTTCGTGTTGGAACAGAAACTTGATTTCATTACCAAGGGACTTTCTGCACGAGGTATGATTTCGTGGGACAATACTTTTGTAGAGAAGAATCGTGGTATTGATGATATGAACCATGATCCTCAGCTGAAGTGGATAGATCCTCATACAGGAGCCGTTTCTTACAAGAAGCCATACGAAGCATACGATAAGTTCGATTATGCTATGGGAAACCAGTGGACCGTGAATGGTGGTGAGGTTGACAATAAACTTACACAGCGCAACCTGAACTATCAGGCTCAGCTCAACTGGGCTCGCAGTTTTGGCAAGCACAGCGTAAGCGCCATGGGACTTTTCGGTCGCCAGGAATATGCAACAGGTTACATGATTCCTTCTTATCGTGAAGACTGGGTGTTCCGTACCACTTATGATTGGAATTCCCGTTACTTCTTCGAGTATAATGGTGCTTACAACGGTTCAGAGAAGTTCTCTCCAGATAACCGTTTTGCCTTCTTTAGCTCTGGAGCTCTAGGATGGATGATATCGGAGGAGCCTTTCATGAAATATTTGCGAGAGCATAAAATAGTGGATATGATGAAACTCCGTGCATCTTATGGTGAAATCGGTGATGATAACGTAGGAGACCGCTTCCTCTATATGACTCAGTGGGCATATGGCGGCAAGACTCAGTTGGGTACGACTTCCAGTGATAAGGAGTCTATTTATACATGGTATCGTGAGTCAGCAGTAGGTAACCCTAACGTACATTGGGAGAAAGTGAAGAAGGTAAACTTCGGTATTGACTATGGATTTTTGGGTGGTTTGATTACTGGTGCTGTGGATTTCTTCCATGATACTCGTTCAGACATTCTGGTTAGTGGTTCAGATCGTTCCGTTCCTTCTTACTTCGGTCAGACTGCTCCTACAGCCAACTTGGGTAAAGTAACTACCAGCGGTTATGAGTTGGAAGTAAAGTTCAACAAGGTTTTTGCCAACAAGATGCGTCTCTGGGCAAATTTCAATATGACCCATGCTGTAAATGAGGTAAAAATCAAGGATGATGCGGCGTTGCTCCCATCTTACCGCAAGGCTGCAGGTCATGCTATCAACCAGACTTACACCTTCCTTGATAAGGGTATTCTCCAGAACTATGATGATATATATGGTTCTCCGAAGATGGATTCCAACGATGGCCAGCGTCTTCCAGGTGACTACTACATCGTAGATTTCAATGGCGACGGTAAGGTGGATAATGTGAACGATAGAGTTCCTTACGGTTATACCGGTACTCCACAGAACTCCTACAATGCAACAATCGGTTATGAGTACAAGGGCTTCAGCTGTTTCGCTCAGTTCTATGGTGTAACCAACGTAACCCGTGACGTAACCATGATTAGTTTGGTTGACCCAATGCTTGCCAATGTTTATGACCAGGGAACCTGGTGGAGCGACAATCACAACAACTGCGATGTCATCACTCCACGTTTCAACTCTAAGCCAATGTCGAATGCGGCTTACTATGGCACTCAATATCTTTGCGATGGTTCTTACATTCGCTTGAAGAACGTAGAGATAGCCTATACCTGGAACGGCGGTTGGATCAAGAAACTTGGTTTGAACAACCTCAAGGTTTACGTAAGTGGTAACAACCTCTGGCTCTGGACCCGAATGCCAGACGACCGAGAGTCAAACTTCTCTAGTAACGGTGGAGCCGTAGGTGCTTACCCTACAATGAAGCGTGTGAACTTCGGTGTCAAGTTTAATCTTTAAACATGCATAACAAATGAAAAATAATTTAGTAAAAATATTTTGTGCGCTGAGCCTCACTTGCGGATTTGCTTCTTGTACAGATTACTTAGATAAGAGCCCTGATACAGATGTGAGTGCAGAACAAGCGTTCAAGAACTTCACCAATTTCCAGGGATATGTGGAGCAAATTTACAACTGTATTCCAAGTAAGGAGTCGAATATGTATTGTACATCATTCAACTGGGGTGAAGATGAAATCATGAATACTGGCTTGGGAGATGATCATGTGACTGCTCATTTTGATTTAGGCGACTACCGTAACTGGTATGACAATAATCAAAGTTTCTTGCACAGACCATCTTCTGGAAATCCTGGTGAGTACCTTGATCCGACTTCAACCAGTAAAATGGCTCATTCTTTGGAGCATGCCTGGTATTGCATCCGTAAGTGCAACATAGGTCTTGCCAATCTTGACCTGATGACCGACTGTACTCAGGAAGAGAAGAACTTCGTCAAGGGACAGTTGTTGTTCTTCCGTGCATGGTGGCACGAGGAGTTGATAGCTTTCTTTGGCGGTATGCCATACGTAGACACCGTATTGGATGGTGCATCAGCTTTGACTTTGCCTCGTCTTTCTTATCAGGAGTGCGCATTGAAATGTGCCGAAGATTTTAAGGCTGCTGCAGAGTTACTTCCTAATGATTGGGACAAGACAACTATAGGTAAGAAAACTTTGGGCAAGAATGAACTTCGTATTACAAAAGTTTGCGCTTTGGGCTACTTAGGTAAAGTGTTGCTTTGGGCTTCTTCTCCATTGAATAATATCGGTGCAGAGATGGGGGCTTCCAAGAATGGCGATACCTATAAGTATAATACAGAGCTTGCCACAAAGGCTGCTGATGCTTTGGCAGAGGCTATTGCTCAGGTAAATTCAGGCAAAACTCCATATGCATTGTGTACCTATGACTACTCTGATATTTATAATCATGTAGCAAAGTCTGGTTCTACAAACAACTTTTCTGATATCTTCCGTACTACAGGTAAGAATTGGAAACAACCAGGTTCTACAGAGGCAATCATGCGCGGTCCATATATTGGCGAGAATTCATCAAACTGGAACTTCACCAAACTTTGGGGACCTAAGATGGAAGATATCGTACAACACGATGCTGTGATTCACCAGCCGACAGCCAACTATGTAAACTATTATGGTATGGCTAATGGTCTGCCTTTGAATGATCCTGATTCCGGATTCGATCCAAAGCATCCATTCAAGGATCGTGATCCACGTTTCTATCATGACATCGTCTTCGATGGTTTTAAGTATATCAATACAACCATTGATGCAGTAACGGAACCAAAGGTTGCAGCATTGCAGTATATGCCAATGTATTCTGGTAGTGAATTGCGAAATTCTTCAAGTCAGGGATGCCGCACTGGTTACTATACTCAGAAGCTGGTTCCTCACCAGGCAAATAAGTATGATGGCATGTACGAATGGGGTGGTGCCTTGCAGTGCGACCTTCCTTACATGCGTCTTGCCGACCTCTATCTGATGTATGCTGAGGCTGGTGCTGCCGTTCAGGGAGCCAACTACAAGAGCTCAAAGCTCAACCTCACCGCTGCTGAAGCAATCAATGTGCTTCGCGATAGAGTAGGAGCTGGTCATGTGGCAGATAAGTTTATGAACGACCAGAAGAAGTTTATGGACGAGGTTCGCCGCGAGCGTGCCGTAGAGCTTGCCTTTGAGGGCTTCCGCTGGAACGACCTGCAGCGCTGGTTGCTTCTCACCGAATATCCATACAACATCAAGACTTCACAGGAATTCAAGCGTGTAGGTAATTTCGATTATACCAAGAACGATCCACGTGATGCCGAGGTGACAGGATGGAGCGAGGAGACCATCGTGACCCGCAACTTCTCAGAGAAACACTATCTCTTGCCACTCAAGGAAAGCGATGTTTATCTGTATCCTGAGTTTGGTCAGAATCCAGGATGGTAATCACCCGGAGATGTGATATATAAAAAGCATAAACTTAGAAATAATCATATTATATATGAAAAATAATAAGAAAACAATATACTCTGCTCTGACAGTGGTTACGGCACTTCTGGCACAGTTGCCTGCTTCGGCTCAGGAATCTGCTGATAGCGCAATGGTTAACGTGGCGTTCAAGAAGGCGTACCAGAGCGATGTGCTCGGTGGCGTGAGCACCGTCAACGTCAGAGAATTGACAGAGAAAAACTATAATACCTACAGCCTTGACAACATGCAGGGTTATGTATCCGGTTATAATGGCAGTGGTATGTGGGGTTATTCCAATGCACTCGTTCTCATCGACGGTGTGCCACGTGAAGCCAGTAATGTTCGCCCCGACGAGATTGAGGATATCTCTTTTCTGAAGGGAGCCCAGGCCACAGTACTCTATGGCAGCAAGGCTGCCAATGGCGTGGTTCTCATTACCACCAAGCGTGGTAAGGTTAACGATGGCTTGTCGGTAAAGGTGAATGCCAATACGGGCTGGAACGTAGCCAAGGCTTTCCCTGAGTATCTCGGTTCGGCTGAGTACATGACTCTCTACAACGAGGCTTTCCTCAATGATGGCGGTGATGTAAACAACCTGCCATATTCTGCAGAGACCATCTACAACTATGCATCCGGAAAGAATCCATATCGCTATCCTAGCGTAGACTTCTATTCTTCTGATTACATCAAGAAGGCGTTCAACCGCTCGGAGGTTTCTGCCGAAATAGAAGGTGGCAACCAGAAGGCGCGCTTCTATGCCAACGTGAGTTACTATCGCAACGGTGACAACTTGAACTTCGGCGAGGCTAAGAAGAACTATACCGACCGATTCAATGTAAGAGGTAATGTGGATTTCGCCTTGAGCAGCACCATCAATGCCTACGTAAATGCGAATGCCACCTTCTACGGGGCTAAGTCGGCTAACACTAACAATAGCAGCTACTGGGAGCAGGCTCGCACCTTCCGCCCTAACCGTGTGGCTCCGCTGATTCCTGTGGAAATGATTGACCCTAATGCCAAGTCGGCGCTGACTATGATTGGGGCTACCAGCAATATCATTGATGGCAAGTACTTCCTGGGTGGTTCTTCTGCCGACCTCACCAACGTGTTCGGCGATATTTATGCTTCGGGTACCAATGTCTATCACAGCCGTCAGTTCCAGTTTGATGCAGGTTTGAACTTCGACCTCTCTTCTGTACTCAAGGGCTTGAGTTTCCACACGATGGTAGCCATCGACTATGCTACGGCATACACAACATCGTTCAACAATTCCTACGCCACCTTCCAGCCTACATGGGCTAACTACAACGGCAAGGATGTTATCGTAGGTTTGAACAACAATGGTACGGTGGACAAGAAATCGGGTGCTCAGAATATCTCTGGTTCTACCGATAACCAGACCATCGCATTCAATGCGCACTTCGATTACAACCGCACCTTCAACGATGTGCACAACGTAAGCGCCATGCTGGTGGCCAACGGTTATCAGCAGAGTAAGTCTGGAGAGTATCATAAGGTGAGCAACGCCAACCTGGGCTTGCAGCTCTCTTATAACTATGATCATAAGTATTATGCCGATTTCGCTCTGGCTACACCTTGGTCTGCCAAGTTGCCATCAGCCAAGCGATTGGGTGTATCTCCATCTGTCACTCTGGGCTGGCGCCTCTCTAAGGAGAAGTTCATGGAGAATTCATTCTTCGATGATCTGACCCTCAGCGCAAGCTACACCGATATGAAGACCGATCTGGGTATCGACGATTACTACATGTATCTCGGAACCTATCAGAGCGGTGGCTGGTGGGATTGGAATGGTGGTTCCGGTCACTCAGCTGTGCAGTCTAAGCGTGGTAGCAATGACGAACTCAGCTACCTGCACCGCAAGGAAATTTCTGCCACGGTTCATGCAGAGGTGCTCAACAAGGCTTTGAGTTTCGATGCATCTTACTTCCTCTCTAAGTGGACCAACGGAATTCTGGAGGCTCGCAATCAGGTGCCTAGCTATCTGTTCAGCTACTATCCTGAGTCTTCTTTCGTTCCTTACATTAATTTTAATGAGGACAAGCGCAGCGGTTTCGACTTTGCTGTGAACTACAAGAAGCAGTTTGGTGATTTCGGTTTCGGCGTAGGAGCCAACGTAACTTACTACACCACCGAGGCTACCAAGCGTGATGATTCGCAGTATGCTGATACCTATCAGTATCGCCAGGGTCAGCCACTCGATGCTATCTGGGGTTATGAGTGCCTGGGCTTCTTCCAGGATGAGAATGATATCAAGAACTCTCCAACCCAGATTATCGGCGGAACCATCCGTCCGGGTGACCTGAAGTACAAGGACCAGAACGGCGACAACGTTATCGATAGCAAGGACCAGGTTTACCTGGGCAAGGGTGGCTGGTATGGAACTCCTACCACTATCGGTATGAACCTCACTCTGAAATATAAGGGCTTCACCCTCTTCATGCTCGGCACAGGAAACTTCGGTGCTCATGCCGTGAAGAACTCCACCTACTTCTGGGTAGGCGGTGATGCCAAATATACAGCAGAGATGCGTGGCAGATGGACCAAGGAGACTGCAGCCACAGCCACCTTCCCACGTCTGACCACTGAGGCAGGTACGAACAACTATCAGACATCAGACTTCTGGATGTACTCTACCGACCGCATCGACCTTCAGAAGGTGCAGTTGAGCTACGACTTCCCTAAGGCGATGTTCATGAAGAGTTTCGTACGCGGACTTCAGCTCTTTGTCAACGGCAACAGTCTGCTCACCATAGCCAAGGAGCGCAAACTCATGGAGATGGATGTTAACAATTCAGGCTCGGCACCATTGAACCGCTTCTATAGCATCGGTGCTAAGGTTTCATTCTAGAATTAATTAAAGAATTAAAATTATGAAATTATCAAGATTATTATTGATAAGTGCAGTCTTAGTATCGCTCACTTCTTGTGACGACCTGTTTGAGCCTGCCTTGGAAAATAACCAAGATATCAGCGAGATGTATAAGGATCCTACGTTTGCCCGTGGTATTCTTGACAATGCTTACCTGGCTCTGCCATATAGCACCTCTCCATATACTGATGTGGCTACAGATGATGCTGTCACCAACGAAAACTCAGGCGACTATTTCAACCATAAGAAGATGGCTACAGGTTCTTGGGCTGCAAATATGAATCCGGTTTCACAGTGGGATGGTCGTTATCACGCCATCCAGTACTGTAACCTGATGTTGGAAAACTGCGATAAGGTAGAGTGGTCTTACTCCAGTGAGATTCTCAATCAGATGTATTGCGACAACTACAAGGGTAATGCCTATGCTTTGCGTGGCTTACACATGATGTACTTGCTCCGTGCTCATGCCGGAATGGTAGATGGTCAGTTGATGGGTGTGCCTATCCATCTTTCTTCAGAAGATTCAAAGTCTGATTTCAATCTTCCACGTAACTCCTTCAAGGAGTGCTACGATCAGATTATGTCTGATTTTGATGAGGCTCTGAAGTATTTGCCTGAGCAGTATGCCGATGTGGATGAGGATAAGGTTCCTGCCAAGTATGCCCAGAAGGGTGCTACCAATGCAGGGTACAATCGTGCCTTCGGTACCAACCATCGTGGCAAGATTGACGGTCGCATCATCTTGGCTTTCAAGGCTCAGCTCGCCATACTCGCCGCTTCTCCTGCTTATAAATCTGCCGGTGTAGCCTCTTATGAGGATGCTGCCAAATATGCTGCCAACTGCCTGAGCGAGTTTGGTGGTTTGGATGCAGTGGATCCTGACGGATGGAAGTGGTTCTGCAATAAGTCGCTCATAGACGGTTTGGGTGCTACATCCGAGAATCCTAAGGAGATTATCTGGCGTGGAAATGTTGAAGAAAGTAACACTCTGGAGACAGATTACTATCCTCCTTCGCTCTATGGTAGCGGTAAGATCAATCCAACCCAGAACCTGGTGGATGCGTTCCCTATGGCAAACGGTTATCCTATTACTGATGACAATGCAGAATACGATGCCAAGAATCCTTATCAGAACCGTGACCCACGTCTCGCTGCCTACATTCTTGTAAATGGCGATAAAATCGGTTCTACTGATGGAGTGGTAAATACAGCTGCCGATTCCAAGACTCTGGATGGCTTGAACAAGGAGAATGGAAAATCAACCAAGACGGGTTATTATCTCCGCAAGTTGCTCCGTCCTGATGTGAACCTCAACCCAAGCTCTGCAACCAAGCAGAAGCATCTGCCAGCTCGTATCCGTACTACGGAAATCTTGCTCGACTATGCTGAGGCTGCTAATGAGGCTCAGGGTCCTAAGGCAAATGTGGGCGGTGCCAACTATTCTGCCTACGATGTTATCAAGGCAATCCGTGAGCGTGCCGGACTTGGTGAGTTTGGCGAGGATCCATACTTGGAGGAGTGCGCACAGAACAAGGACAAGATGCGTGAGCTGATCCGCAACGAGCGTCGCTTGGAACTCTGCTTCGAGAATCATCGTTTCTGGGATTTGCGCCGCTGGAAGGTTGAACTCGCTGATCTCAATGAGGCAGCCAAGGGTATCAACATCACGACAGATGCCACAACAGGCAAATACATCTACAAGACTTTCGACGCTGAGGAACGCAACTATTCAGACTATATGTACTATGGTCCTATCCCATACTCTGAGATTCTGAAATACAGCAACCTCAAGCAGAACGAGGGTTGGAAATAATAAACGGCTAATATTATAAATAAAGACTAATGATTATGAAACGATATATCAAAATGGTGGCAGCCCTTCTGACACTGATGGCTTCTTTCACTGCATGTGAGAATGGAGACCAGGCTTTTGATGATTACGAGGGTGGAACCACTGCCATGTTCGTTTATCAGAGTCCGGTTCGTACCATCGTCTTGGGCGATGATGAATACGATACCTCTCTCGATAAGGAGCATAAATGCAAGATCAAGGCAACTTTTGCCGGCTCTTACAATGGAAGAAAAGGTTATGTGAACGTAGCTGTGGATAACAGTCTGTGCGATCATCTTACTTTTGCAGATGGCACCCCTGTCAAGGCGATGCCTGCAGAATATTACTCTCTTTCTACCAACAAACTCGATTTCAAGGGTGGAATGACGGGTGAGACAGTAGTTCAGCTGACTGATGCTTTCTTCAACGACCCTGATGCCGTGAAGAATACCTACGTGATTCCTCTAGTGATGACCGATCAGCAGGGCTTCGACAGAATCTCTGCCGGTACTCTGAAAGAAGGTGCTACAGGCTCCCGTACCAATGCATCCATCTGGGAAATAGCTCCTAAGGATTACGTGATGTACTGCGTGAAGTATCAGAACAAGTATAGTGGCTGGTGGTTGACAAATCACAATACAAGCACCGACAACATCGAGAAGGCTTCACAGGTTCAGATTACTACCCGCACCCTGAACAGCTCTGTTTATTCAGTAGAGTTCCAGGAGGGCAGTACCATCTACAAGGCAGACCTCCTGCTCACCTTCGATGACAAAGAAAAGTGTACCATCACTTCGCTCACAGATGGTGTTACGGCTACAGGCTCAGGCTCTTGGGCTGACGATGGTATCCATTCGTGGAATGACAAGGATCGTGACCTGATGGAACTCAACGCCGAAATCACCTTCGCTGATGGTGTAAAGAAGAGTTTGAACGAGAAACTCGTCTGGTGGCGTAGTGGAGTAACTTTAGAGGAGTTCTCTTATACCTATAATAATTAATGATCGCATAAGTTATGAATAAACAAATATTAGTATCTGCACTCGGGGCCATGCTTTTGGCCTCTTGTGTAGACCACTTCGACCAGAATTTCGAGACTGTACGTCCTGATAAGGAAGCGCAGTATGGTTATCTGGAGCAATATGATGCCTTGAAGGAATACATCAAGGACCGTCCAAACTTCCACCTCGGAATCGGAACTGCTGTAGATGAATATAACAAGAAGGAACTGGTGTATGCTTTGACCAACAGCAACTTTAACGAGACTGTAGCCGGCAACGCCATGAAGATGGCTTCTTGTGTTGCTGATGATGGTAGCATGGATTTTGAGAAAGTAAAGGAATATGTTAAGAATGCCACAGATGCAGGTCTTTCGGTTTATGGCCATACCTTGGCTTGGCATGCTCAGCAGCCTAACAAGTATCTGAAGCGACTGATTGCAGATAAGGAGTTACCTCCTGCTGGGGATAATCCTGGTCTTATTATTACAAGTGGTGATCCTAAGGCCGAGACCTATAATTATGAAATCGACTATGATTTGGACGAGCCTCTTAAAGCTGGTACAACTTACGAGATTTCACTTAATGTAAGGGGAACTAATCCTGGAACGATTGATTTCTGGCCTGAAAAGAAAGGTGGTTCTGCAACACAGTATGGAGCAGGTTCATTTACTGTAGCTGAAAGTGCTGTTGACAATAAAGTCACTTTCACGCCAAATGCAGATGTTGACCATTTGCGTTTCTGCTTCGGAAAGATAGGTGGTACTCTCTATTTTGATAATTTTGTATTGAAGGAAAAGGGCTCTGACCATAATCTTGTAGTCAACTCTACCTTTGATGAAAATGATATTTCTCACTGGACCAAACCTTCTTGGATGACAGACATCTCCTATAAGATTGGTAATGTTGCTGGTGCAGCTGCTATAGATATAGAAAATGAAGTTCATAAGCAAACCTATACTGATGGACCTTTCCCATTCTTTGCTATGGGATGTGAACCACCTGTTGTGAATGGTGCTATCCATTTTGTTCCAACAGGAACTTGGTCTCAGTTCTTTGTTATGCCAGGTGGCGATAATCTGCTTTCTGAGGGTAATTATGTGGTTTATTTGGATATGACTTCTTCCAAGGATGCTAGTGGAGTAGAATTGACTATGCAGAATGGTTGGGATGCAAATAGTAACCAGCAAATTACTGTAAAAGTACCTGTTTCTGCTGGTCGTCATACCGTAAAACTTCCGATGCCTAATATTGCTGGAGGTAATTATGATATTATCTTGAAACCACAGACAGCAGATGCTACTTTGGATGTACATTCTGTTAAGGTTTGTCAGGTCAAAAAATCCAATACTAAACCTTTGACTGATAAGGAAAAGAAGGAAATACTTACTCCTGTTTTGCAGAATTGGATTTACGGCATGATGGAAGCTACCGAGGGTAAGGTGAAGGCTTGGGATGTTGTAAACGAGTCTATCTCTGGTAAAGATATTGATGGCGATGGTTACTACGAGCCATGGTCTGTCACACGTGGTACAGTTGAATCTGCCGATGAGGCCAAGAACAATTTCTACTGGCAGGATTACCTGGGTGACCTTGATTATGTTCGCACTGCTGTAGCTGCAGCTCGCAAGGGCTTTGCTGATGCTGGTGGAAATCCTGAGGAGTTGAAGCTCTTCATCAATGATTATAACCTTGAAACTGCTTACGACCAGAACAAGAAGCTCAAGAGTCTGATTCATTGGATTGAGGAGTGGGAGAAGGACGACGTTACCAAGATTGATGGTATTGGCAGTCAGATGCACGTTACTTGCAGCATGGATCCTGCTAAGCAGAAGGAAAATGAGGAAGCTTACGTGAACATGCTCAACCTGATGGTTGGTTCACAAAAGTTGGTTCGTATCTCTGAATTGGATATGGGCTTGGAGGTTAAGAAAGACGGCAAAGATATCCTGGTAAATACTACTGATATGACCGAGGAACAGCACAAGGCAATGCGTGCTTACTACGAGTTTATCGTCAAGAAGTATCTTGAGATTGTTCCTAAGGAGCAGCAGTGGGGTATCTGCCAGTGGTGTGCTACTGACAGTCCAGCCAATAGTGGTTGGCGTGCTGGTTTGCCAGTAGGCCTCTGGGATTTGGATTATTATCGCAAGCACACCTATGGTGGCTTTGCAGCAGGTCTTGGCGCTCCAGAATATTGGAACAACGCCAAGTAATTACTCTAAAAGACATTAGTTTTAGGTTTATCATACAAAGATTAACCGAAAAAAGATGTTAGTCGTTAAGGTTGGCTGTGTTGTGATGACACGGTCAACCTTTTTGCATTTTTTTAATGATGAAAATATTCTCTTTCTCCTATGTGTCATTCTTGAAAGAGATTGTCTAGTGTGACTTCGCTGTTTACTATACTTGAATGGATGCCATTGGCAACACCAAATGTAAGCCTCGCTAGCCACGCCACCAATATTCAATGCCTTGCGTTTTCGTGCCAAAATCTTTAATTTGGCTTCCTAGAGAAGGACGTGATGTATTCATGCTACTAGCCATAAAAGTTATGAAGTGGATTTCCTTCTTTCAAGAGGAAAGAAAATTTATCCGATAGAGGTGAAATCCTCAGGATATAATACTCATAAGTCACTAGACGAGTTTTGTGCTAAATATTCTGATCGAATAGATAAGAGATATCTCTTGTATACAAAGGATTTGAAGAAAGATGGACAAACGCTCCTCTTACCGATTTATATGACTCCTTTGTTGTGATTTCCTCTTCAAATAGGTTTGATGGTGTATCATTTTCGTTATAATGTTGGCTATCAAACCTATTTGGTACTTCTCACAAAGTATTTGTTATACCACGCAAAGTCTTTTTCAGCCTTTTCTGTTACTTTTGCAAGCGGAAATGAGAAACATTTCTCGTTCCACGAATGAACAATTATTATCAATAAACTTAAAATTAAAAGCTTATGAAAAAAATTTTACTTTGATTGCTGCTGCCTTGATGGCAGTTAACGTGAGTGCAGCTAACAAGGTGCTGAAGATTACTGGCACCGCTGACAAGGTTAATCCTTGGGACAGCCAGTGTTATATCAACCTTAAGAATCTAGAGAAGGGCAAGGCTTATGTCGTGAAGTTTGATGTGTACACTACAGCTGGTACCGAATTCAAAATCGGAACAGAGGCTATTGACGAGACTCAGACAGAGCATATGACGGAGTGGAATGCTTCTGCAGTGTTCAATTATACTGAGGAACTTACCTTGACTAATCAAAAGTCAGAGGCAGTAATAAACTTCCCTGGTAAGACCACGGTTACTTGTCACTCCCACTGTACTGCAAAGCCAGGAATGGAGATAGATCATACAAATGGTAATACCAAAAATTGTAATCCGGAAATTTTGAAGGATTATGAGTATGCAGCTACTGCACTCTTGCTGAATGTAGGAAAGATGCCTAAGGATGCAGTCATCTATATTGGTAGCATTAAGGTGTATGATGCAGATGGCAACCTCCTTTCAACAGAGGATTTTGATAATGCAACAGTTGGTGAGTATGATGCTACTAAGACTATTCACTATCCAGCTTGGCAGAATGCTGCTACATTTGAAATTGTAGAAGAGCCTACTACAGGCATTTCTAATATTGAGAGTGCAAATGTAGCTAAGGATGGCAAGTGCTTCAACCTCGCTGGTCAGCAGGTAGGTAAGAACTATAAGGGCGTTGTCATCAAGAATGGTAAAAAGATGGTTATCAAGTAATAGATGAGACGTTTTACAATGCTCGCATCGTACTATATATAATAATGTGTACGATGATGTAGAATCTATATAATATAAATATTAAACAAATGGTATAAAAAATCCCAGAATCGCTCTTCCAAGCAGTTCTGGGATTTATTATGGTGATATTTGGCATCAATATCTCCGCTATTATATTTTTTATGTATTGCTCAGATTCTTAATGATTTCCAAAGGTAGCTGGGTAGCTTTGGAAACCTGTTCGGCAGAAAGTCCCATTGCCAGCAATCGTTGTGCTGTTTCTGTGTTGGCCTCATGCTTGCCTTCTGCTCTACCTTTCTCCATACCTTTTTCCATACCTTCCTTCATGCCCTTTTCCCTGCCTATTTCTATACCCTCCGCAAGACCTTCTTGTTTGCCTTCACGCTTGGCAGTGTCTACGGAATTCTTGATGTCGCGATATGCCATCTTGCTGGTCTCATACTCCCTCATTTCCTGCGGAGTAAACTTGGCTATTTCGGCTTCCTCGAAGAGGCGGTCGAAGACCTTGTCGCACAGCTCTTTAGGGCGCTGGGTAAGTTTATAGAGGTTCTTCAGTGCATAGAGCCACTTCTCGTAGAGCGTATCCAGTTCTTCCAAGGGTTTGTTGAACTTGGAAATCTCTACATAAATATATTCGAGTTTGTCGTAAAATACTTTGTGGGTAGCAGTGTCGCACAACTGCACATGATGGCGGATTTTCTCCTTGTCGAATGCATCCTCGTTCATGCTGAAGTTGAGCAGGGCAACGGTATAGATATGATTGAGCTTGAAATCCCACTCATTCCCCTTGGGCGCCTGTTCTCGGATAGGGAAGGTGGAGTAGAAGAGGGCGCGATCCTTGAAATACGTCTGGTACGCATTCTGCATTTCTACAATGAACTTCTCGCCGTTTTCGCCTTCGCAATATACATCAAAGATGGCTCTGCGGTCGGTATAGACATCTCCCACATGCTCCGGGTTCAGATACGATACGTCCTTTACAACCTGTCTGCCATTAAACAAGCTGTTGAGGAAGCAAATGAGCAAATCCTTGTTCATTGCTGTTCCAAAAATTCGCTTGAAACCGAAGTCGGTCAGCAAGCTGATGTATCTTTCTTCTACCTGCTTCATAATCATCTGTATTAAAAATCCATGCCGCAAAGTTACGGTTTTATTTTCATATCTGCAAGAGATTTC
>ULSM01042293.1_pt1 | contig 15653 bp, 9 predicted proteins | sample 1956381 | NCBI WGS metagenome assembly ULSM01 (sample SAMEA4835710, study PRJEB28245) | human gut metagenome | biome: gut microbiome; material: fecal sample | place: Denmark | collected 2008 | reverse complement strand
AAGCCGATATAAGGAAAACAATAAAAGCGGTTAGAAATGCCATGGACAGGGGTGACTGTGCATGGAGATCTGAACTTATATGCAGACGTCTGTCTGAGCTTCCTGAATACGAGAATGCTCTCAATATATGTGCATATATTTCCAAAGGGAATGAAGTGGATACAAAGCTTATAATTGAGAAGGCGTGGTCGGACGGAAAGCATGTATATGTTCCAAAGGTTTATGGACAAGACATGGAGTTTATTGAGATCACAGACTACGAGGAACTTGCATCCGGAAACTTTGGGATACTCGAACCGGTTTCTGATGATTTTGAGGAGATCGAAGATGGGCTTATGTTCATGCCCGGGATTGCATTTGATCACAGCCGCAACCGCATAGGCTTTGGCGGAGGGTATTACGACAGATATCTGGCGAGGCATGCAGGGCTTGTCACGGTGGCACTGGCGTATGAATTCCAGATAGTTGATAAGATAGACAGTGAACCTACAGATATCAGACCACATATCATAGTAACAGAATCGGAAGTTATATCATAATGGAGGGTCAATGAACAGAGACGAGATAACAGCAAAGATCGCTGAACTTGAAAAGAAGATACAGATGGATAAGCTGCAAAATGCCGGGGCGGATGATGCCGGAAAAGTTGCAGGACGCACTCAGTCCGGTGATATGGCTGACAGCTATGCGCTGTGCCTTGGCGGTGGCGGCGGTAAAGGAGCGTACCAGCTCGGGGTGTACAGAGCACTTGCAGAGTATGGACTTATGGACAAGGTTACAGCCATATCAGGAACTTCCATAGGTGCGATAAATGCCGTGCTTTTCGCGTGCAATGATCCTGACAGAAGCGAGGAGGCATGGAAGAAGATACATTTTGAGACGGTGTTTGACGTTGATCCTGATCTGATGTTCAACGACAAATCGGGATTCATGTCGCGCAGGAAGATGATAAAGCTCATGGACAGCTATGTGGATTACGGAAAGCTGTCTGATGGGCAGGTCACCGTGTATGCAGCCATAGCTGAGTGCGCGCAGGAAGATGAAAGACAGGCTGAGTATATAAGTCTTGCAGGAATGGATGCGGAGGAGATCAGGACAGTTGTCATGGCATCATCCACCCTGCCTATGCTCTATGAGTCTGTGACTTATAACGGTAAGGAGTATTGTGATGGTGGTCTCGCCGACAATGTTCCGGTGAAACCTCTGTATGATATGGGATACAGAAATATAGTTGTGTGCGGCCTTAATCCCGACTCAAAGAAAGACATATCTGCATATACAGATGCGGATATCATAGAGATATATCCAAGTGTAAGCCTGGGTGATCTGATAGATGGAACCTTGAATTTCTCTGCAAATTCAGTAAAATTCAGAAGCCTGCTCGGTTATAAGGATGCCATGAGGGCACTTAAGGTTCATTTTGAGAATGATCCTGATTACATCGCGGCGCTGGATCATTACAGGGATATTGATCTTGCGGATATACAGACTCAGATGAGGATGGATGCCGCGGATTCCAGCGTGAAAAATACTATGGATAACATAGGCAGGATACTTGGTAAGCTAGGCATAGAGGAATAACTCCAGTCGGATTTACGTAGCTTTAAAGAAATAGATAAGGATACATAGAGATTATGAATGATTTGGAAAAAGTTATTGACGGCATAGATCTGGGGCTTCCAGCTCCGTTTGAGGAACCGGAGAGGCAGTATTATTTTATAAAAAAGGGCAGGGAGTATGTCACAGCAAGAAGCAAAGAGCTGGGACGTGACCTTACCTGTTCCATACAGACATTTGGCTGTCAGATGAACGTCCGGGATTCTGAGAAGCTTGCCGGAATACTTGAGCAGATGGGATATGTTAGGACCGAGTCCGAACATGCGGACTTTATAATATATAACACATGTACGGTCAGGGAGAATGCCAACAGAAAGGTTTATGGTCACCTTGGTCTCATGAAGCACCTCAAGGAGAAAAATCCTGAGATGAAGATAGCTCTGTGCGGATGCATGATGCAGGAGCAGCATGTGGTGACAACCATAAGCAAGAGCTATAGGTTTGTCGATATGGTATTTGGAACACACAATGTATATAAGCTTGCTGAGATATTTGTGAGCAGGATAGAATCTGGAAGCATGGTCATAGATATCTGGAAGGATGCCAAGGAGGTCGTGGAGGATCTTCCTGCGGTGAGGGAATTCCCATTCAAATCAGGTGTAAATATCATGTTTGGATGCAACAATTTCTGTACCTACTGTATAGTTCCATATGTAAGAGGAAGGGAGCGAAGCAGAAATCCGGAGGATATCATAGCTGAGTGTGAGAGGCTTGCTGACGACGGAGTGGTGGAGATCATGCTCCTCGGGCAGAATGTCAATTCATATGGCAAGAATCTTGAGCATCCGATCACATTTGCGGAACTGTTGAGGCGTGTGTGTGCCATAGAGAAGATACAGAGAGTAAGATTCATGACCTCACATCCAAAGGATCTGTCGGATGAACTGATAGATGTCATCGCGGAGAATCAAAAGATCTGCAGACATCTCCATCTGCCGGTACAGTCGGGCTCGACAAAGATACTGAATGCGATGAACAGACGGTACACAAAGGAGTCATATCTTGCACTGGTTGACCGCATAAGGGCAAAGGTTCCGGAGATATCACTCACCACTGATATAATCGTGGGATTCCCTGGTGAGACCGAGGAGGATTTCCTTGAGACCATGGACGTGGTTGAGAAAGTACAGTATGACACCGCATTTACATTTATATATTCAAAGAGAACAGGAACTCCTGCCGCCGGAATGGAGAATGGTTCCACAAAGGAAGAGATACAGGATAGATACAACAGGCTTTTAAGGCGTGTGCAGGAGATAAGTGATGTGAAGACCATTGCGATAAAGGGACAGACACAGCCGGTTCTGGTTGAGGGCTTTGACGAAAAGGGCGACGGCCTTCTGACCGGAAGACTCTCCAACAACATACTTGTCCATTTCCCTGGGTGTGCGGAGATGGTTGGAAAGATCCTGAATGTAAAGCTTGTTGAATGTAAGGGATTTTATTACATGGGTGAATTAGCAGAATAGGAGTAGTTGAAGTGGCAGCATTAACACCAATGATGGCTCAGTATATGGAAGTTAAGAATCAGTATAAGGACTGTATTCTCTTCTACAGACTGGGAGATTTCTACGAGATGTTCTTCGACGATGCCCTGACGGCATCCAGGGAACTTGAGATAACACTGACCGGCAGGGACTGTGGTCAGGAGGAGCGCGCACCGATGTGCGGTGTTCCGTATCATGCTTGTGACATATACCTGAACAAGCTGATAGAGAAGGGCTACAAGGTAGCCATATGTGAGCAGATGGAAGATCCGAAGCTCGCAAAGGGTATAGTAAAAAGAGAAGTTATACGTATAGTTACGCCTGGTACAAATATGTCCCAGGCTATTCTTGATGAGACGAGGAATAACTATCTCATGTGTATATTTGGCTGTAATGATGAGTATGGCGTGGCAGTGTGTGATATCACTACCGGAGAGTTCAGATCATGTCATATCTCATCCACATCCAAGCTGTACGACGAGATCAACAAATATTCACCGACGGAGATCATAGGGAATGAGGTTTTTCTGTCATGTGGCCTGAACTTTGATTACATGAAGGAGAAGATGAAGATAACGATATCGGAGGCTCCGTCTCATTATTTTAACGATGACACCTGTGAGGATTTCATTAAAAGACAGTTTAAGGTCGGATCAATAGATGGTCTCGGCATAGATGAGCAGGAGGATATGCTGCTGTCAGCGGGCGCACTTCTCCAGTATCTACATGAGACACAGAAGAACTCACTGGATCATATCAACAGAATAGATATATATTCCATAGAGGACTTCATGATCATAGACAGCTCATCCAGAAGAAATCTGGAGCTGACAGAGACACTCAGGGATAAGCAGAAGAGAGGCTCACTACTCTGGGTGCTTGACAAGACCAAAACGGCCATGGGAGCGAGAATGCTCAGAAATATGATAGAGCAGCCCCTTATCCACAAAGATGATATAGAAGCCAGACTTGACGCGATAACAGAGCTCAACGACTCTGTCATAACCAGAGACGAACTCCGTGAGTACATGAATACCATATACGATCTCGAGAGACTTATGACGAGGATATCGTTAAGAACAGCGAATCCGAGAGATCTTCTGGCATTTAAGACGTCCATACAGCTTCTTCCATTTATAATACAGCTTCTCGGTGAATTCCATTCGGATGAGCTCACCGAGATCAGGGATGGAATAGATGATCTACAGGATCTCTATGACCTTCTTGACCGTGCCATAGTTGATGAGCCGCCTATACTTATCAGAGAGGGCGGAATATTCAAAGATGGCTATCTTGAGGACATAGACACTCTGAAGAATGCCACAACTGATGGCAAGAACTGGATCGCAGAGCTTGAGGCCAGAGAGAAGGAAAAGACCGGAATCAAGAATCTCAAGATAAAGTTTAATAAGGTGTTCGGATATTATTTTGATGTAACCAATTCATATAAGAGTCTTGTGCCGGATTATTTCATCAGAAAGCAGACACTTGCCAATTCTGAGAGATACACAACCGAGGAGCTTGACAGACTGGCTGGAGTTATACTCGGATCATCCGACAAGCTTGTTGCGCTGGAGTACAACACATATGTTGAGCTCAGGGACACCCTTGCTGCAGAGCTCACAAGGGTACAGAGAACAGCACACAGCATAGCCATGCTCGATGCTCTGTGTTCACTCTCATATGTGGCTGTTGCAAATGGGTATGTTAGACCTGAGATCAATACAGATGGAGTCATCGACATAAAGGACGGACGTCATCCGGTCGTTGAGAAGATGCTGAACAACGATATGTTCATCACAAACGACACATATCTGAACAACCATGAGAGCAGGATATCTATCATCACCGGTCCTAACATGGCTGGTAAATCCACATATATGAGACAGACTGCGCTCATAGTTCTCATGGCTCAGGTTGGAAGCTTTGTCCCTGCGGCATCTGCCAATATAGGCATATGCGACAGGATATTTACAAGAGTGGGAGCTTCCGACGACCTTGCATCAGGACAGTCCACATTTATGGTGGAGATGAGCGAGGTCGCAAATATACTCAGAAATGCCACGAAGAACAGCCTTCTCATCCTTGATGAGATAGGTCGAGGAACAAGCACATATGACGGTCTGGCGATCGCCTGGGCTGTCGTTGAGTATATAAGCAACAGTGAACTGCTCGGAGCAAAAACTCTGTTTGCGACACATTACCATGAGCTCACGGAGCTTGAGGGTAAGCTGTCGGCAGTCAACAACTACTGTATAGCGGTCAAGGAAGACGGAGACGACATAGTGTTCCTCAGAAAGATCGTCAAGGGCGGTGCCGACAGAAGCTACGGTATACAGGTTGCAAAGCTTGCCGGTGTGCCTGATGTAGTTATAGCGAGAGCAAATGAGATATGTAATCAGCTTATAGACAAGGACATAACCACCAAGCTGAAGGAGATAAAGGTTACAAATGATTTCAAGCCGAAGAAAGAAGACACCCAGATGTCAATGTTCGGCTCACTTGCCGAATCACAGGTGATCGAGGACATAAAGTGTGTTGATCTGTCCAACATGACACCTATGAAGGCGTTGCTTTATTTAAATGAATTGCAGGAGCGACTTAAATAATAAGGAGCGATAAGTAATGATAAAAGTATTAGACCAAAATACGATTAACAAGATAGCAGCCGGTGAGGTTATAGAGAAGCCGAGCTCGGTCATCAAGGAGCTTGTGGAAAATTCCATAGACTCAGGTGCCACAGCGGTAACCGTCGAGGTAAAGGGAGGCGGACTGTCATTTCTCAGAGTCACCGACAACGGAGCAGGCATAAAGAAGGATGAGGTCAAGCTTGCATTCCTCAGACATGCCACAAGTAAGCTTGTGACAGTCGAGGATCTCCTGAGTATCTCTTCTCTTGGTTTCCGTGGTGAGGCACTTGCAAGTATAGCGGCGGTTGCACAGGTTGAGATGATCACCAAGACCGCTGATGATGTGACCGGTCTCAGATACCAGATACATGGCGGTAAGGAGATATCCAGCGAGGAGATAGGTGCTCCGGGTGGAACAACCATAATTGTCAGAAATCTTTTCTACAATACACCGGCGAGAAAGAAGTTCATGAAGACTGATGCCACGGAGACAAGCTATATCTACGATTTGATGTGCCGTATATGCATGTCACACCCGGAGATCTCATTTAAGTTCATTGCAAATGGAACAGACAAGCTGTTCACATCAGGCAATGGCAAACTCAGAGACATAATCTACCATATCTATGGAAGAGACATCACCTCAAATCTTCTTGAGATAAATGCGGAAAATGACTATATGAAGATCTCCGGATATATAGCAAGACCTTGTATATCAAGGGGCAACAGATCATTTGAGGGCTACTATGTAAATCACAGATATATAAAGAGTGCGGTGCTCACCAAGGCGATTGAGGATGCTTTCAGGACATTTGTCATGATACACAAGTTTCCATTCACCGAGATCAATTTCCAGGTGAGACCTGATCTCCTTGATGTAAATGTACATCCGACCAAGATGGAGTTGAAATTCGCCAACAGTCAGGATATATACAGCTTCACCTACAATGCCATAAGGGAGACACTGTTATTCAAGGAGCTCATTCCTGATGTGGCGCCGGGGAAGGATCCAAAGCCGGAGACCTTTAAGAAGAGGGATGTTGGCAAGGCACCGGAGGCGTTCGAGAATAAGAGGCGTGAGGCGATAGTCAGGGCAGAGGAGCGGACTGTACCGCAGAGTCAGCCTGAGCAGCTTCGCTCGGCGGAGACGCAGACATCACCACAGCAGCTTTGCCCGATCGAACCACAGACATCATCACAGCCGGTCCACCCGGTTATAGAAATCATAGATGAGACTAGCAGCTCAAACAATAAAGGATCAGACGTCATAGATAATAACAAGATGGAGAAGCCGGCAGGAAACTACATATATGCGGATAGGAATAATGATCTTGAGAGAGCTATAGTACAAAACAGGAATGTGGTAAACGAGAGTCCGGCATATACAGCTCCGGCACCAGCTAGACCTTCGGTCACAGCGGCGACACAAGACTCAACAGTATCTGCAGCTTCAGATGCAGCTTATATTGAGGAAGCCGGGAAAAAATACGTACAGCAGGATATGTTCCAGGAGAAGTTCCTGACAAAGGAGGCCCGTGCGAAGCACAGACTCATAGGACAGCTTTTCAAGACATACTGGCTCATAGAGTACGATGGTAAGTTCTTCATAATGGATCAGCATGCCGCCCATGAGAAGGTTAAGTACGAAGAGCTTATGGAGAATTACAAGAATAAGAAGATATACTCACAGTATCTTATGCCTCCAGCGGTTGTTACACTCAGTGCCGCAGAGATAGAGTTTCTTCATGAAAATATGGAGATGTTCGAGGCACTGGGATATCAGATCGAGAACTTTGGAGGCAGGGAGTTCAAGCTGAACGCTGTTCCTGACAACCTGTTTGGCCTTGATGGCAGAGAGCTTTTCATAGACTTCATAGCGGATGCAAGCAGCAGTGCTAAAAAGGTGACCATAGATACATTTATACACAAGCTTTCCACCATGGCGTGCAAAGCTGCGATAAAGGGTAACACGGAGATAAGTTTTAAGGAGGCTGACGCACTTATAGATCAGCTATTAAAGCTTGAAAATCCATACACATGTCCTCATGGACGTCCGACTGTCATATCCATGACGGAGGCGGAGATTGAGAAGAAGTTTAAGCGAATAGTATAGGAGATAACAGGATGGATAAGAATATGAAACCACTGATAATCCTCACCGGCCCCACGGCTGTCGGCAAGACGGCACTGTCCATAGGACTGGCAAAGGCGGCGGACGGCGAGATCATATCCGCAGATTCCATGCAGGTATATAGAAAGATGAATATTGGAACGGCGAAGATAGAGCCGGAGGAGATGCAGGGGGTAAGGCATCATCTGATAGATATTCTGGATCCGGCAGAAGAGTTCAACGTTGTGCTTTTCAAGAAATATGCTCTTCGTGCTATGGAGGATATATATTCCCGGGGAAAAATTCCAATCATAGTAGGTGGTACTGGCTTCTATATTCAGGCGCTTTTGTATAATATAGATTTTGAGGAAAATGACAATGATATGTCATACAGGGAAAAGCTGCAGAACCTTGCAGATACCCACGGCAAGATATTTCTTCATGACATGCTAGCGGAGGTCGACCCTGAATCCGCTGAAAAGATACATGAGAACAATGTAAAAAGAGTGATACGGGCTCTTGAATTTTATAAAAAAACAGGTATGAAGATATCTGAACATAATGAGACTGAGTCGCAGAAGAAGTCACCATATAATTTTGAATATTTTGTGTTAAATGATGACAGACAGAAATTATATGATAGAATAGACAGACGGATAGATATCATGCTTGAGGCAGGGCTTCTGGACGAGGTAAAACTGCTTGTGAGCGAGGGTTACAGCAGGGAGCTGGTGTCAATGCAGGGGCTTGGCTACAAGGAGATAATCGATTATATTCAGGGCAGATGCACTCTGGATGAGGCAGTATATACGCTAAAGAGAGATACAAGGCATTTTGCCAAGAGACAGATCACATGGTTCAAGAGGGAAAAACATGTGACCTGGGTTGATAAAAGTGAGTACGACAGCGAGTCTGAAATATTGTCATTTATGCTGGACAGGCTTCGCGAAAAGGAGATTATACAGAGATGAAAGATATGTTAAAGGATTACTACAGATCACTGAATGTGGATGAAAAGGTGTTTGAATACTGCAACAGTGTGGAGGAGAAACTTAAGGATAGATTTGCAGCCATCGATGCTGTGAGTGAGCTTAACCAGCTCAAGGTCCTTAAGGCCATGCAGGACAACAGATTGTCTGAGGCACATTTTGCAGGCTCTTCGGGTTATGGTTATACGGATGACGGAAGAGATGCCCTTGAGAGGATATATGCAGACGTATTTCACACGGAGGATGCCCTTGTCAGGACACAGATAGTGTGCGGAACCCATGCACTCTGCACGGCCATGTTCGGTAATCTGCGCCCGGGAGATGAGATCCTTGCCATAGCGGGAAAGCCGTACGACACATTGGATGAAATCATTGGTATCAGGGAGTCAAGGGGCTCACTTGCAGAGTATGGTGTCACATATGCCCAGGTGGATCTGTTGCCGAACGGAGACTTTGACATTGATGGAATAAAGAATGCGATCAATAGCCGCACAAGGCTTGTGGAGATACAGAGATCCAAGGGATATGCGGTCAGAAAGACGCTGTCTGTACAGCAGATCGGTGAGGCCATAAAAGCGGTCAAGAGTGTAAATCCTGACATCATATGCATGGTAGACAACTGTTACGGAGAATTCGTACAGGATATAGAGCCGTCGGATGTGGGTGCCGATCTTGTGGTCGGTTCTCTCATTAAGAATCCGGGTGGCGGTCTTGCACCGATAGGAGGTTATATATGCGGAAAGAAGGAGTACGTGGAGAATGCTTCATACAGACTCACAACTCCGGGACTCGGTAAGGAGGTTGGAGCCTCACTTGGCAATACAAAGGCTCTCACTCAGGGACTTTTCATGGCACCTACAGTTACTGCAAGTGCGCTTAAGGGTGCGATATTTGCAGCAAATGTATACGAGGGACTGGGCTTTAAGGCTGTTCCTGACAGCACAGAGGACAGATACGATATTATTCAGGCTGTTGAGCTTCAGACTCCTGAGAGGGTCGTGGCATTCTGTGAAGGAATCCAGGCTGCAGCGCCGGTTGACAGTTATGTAAGACCTGAGCCTTGGGACATGCCGGGCTATGATTCACCGGTCATCATGGCCGCTGGAGCATTTGTGTCTGGTTCATCCATTGAGCTCTCAGCGGATGCACCTATGCGCTCACCTTACGCGGTATATTTTCAGGGGGGACTTACATATCCCCATGCCAAGTACGGCATAATAATGTCATTACAGAAAATGGTAGAAAAAAACCTTATAGTATGGTAGATTAATTAGTCGGCCATATAAAATTTTCTCTGGAGCTTGGAGAGGCGGAAGGAGGAAATATGGATAAAAATTATTGCAAAGAGAATTTTGCAGGAGGACTTTCGGTCTCCATGAAAGAAATGTCGGAGACTGAGAGACCGTATGAGAAGAGCTTTAAGTATGGAGTTGAGGTTCTCACAGATGCTGAACTTCTGGCAGTCATCCTCAGAACCGGAAGCAGGAAGGCAAATGCGCTGTCCACAGCCTACAGGATACTGGATGCCCATCCGGTCCACAAGGGGATAGTGGGGCTTAATTACCTGACTGTGAGTGAACTTGAAGAGATAAGCGGAGTTGGAAAGGTAAAAGCGATACAGATGAAATGTCTGGCTGAGATATCCAGGAGGATGGCCAGGGCTTCATTTAAGCCGTTTTTGTCGTTCCAGTCCCCACAGAGCATTGCGGATTATTTCATGGAGAACACAAGATATCTCGAAAAGGAATACGTGTATCTCCTCATGTTTGATGCGAAGCATAAGCTCATAAAGGATGTCCGCATTTCAGAGGGAACAGTGAACAGTTCGATGTTATCTCCGAGAGAGGTGTTTGTGGAGGCGCTCAGATACGATGCTGTCTATATCATACTTGTGCATAACCATCCATCCGGAGATCCGACTCCGAGCGGTCAGGATATAGATATCACCAGAGAGATGGACAGAGCCGGGGAACTGATAGGGATAGAGCTTTCAGATCATATTATTTTAGGAAATAACTGCTATGTCAGCTTAGCTGAGCGAGGTATTTTATAATGAAACGAAGACGAAATAGGAACAGAAAAAGAATAGAGATCACACCGAGATATTTTTTGCTTGGACTCACAGGCTTTTGCGTTGTGCTCATGCTTGTATCTCTCTTTGCGGGGGGAATATTTGCACCGGTGAGGAATTTTACCAACATATTTGTCCAGCCCATGCAGAAAGGGGTAAATACCATAGGCAGATGGGTTCAGAGCAAAACTGAGGCATTCCAGAATTACGACGCACTGTTAAAGGAGAATGAAACACTCAAGGATCAGCTTGAACAGAGTCAGAAGCAGGTGGCACAGTACCAGCAGAATTCGTATGAGCTCGAACGTCTTCAGGCACTTTATGAGCTTGATCTCCAGTATTACGATTATAAGAAGACTGCTGCCAGGGTCATATCAAAGGATACCGGCGGATGGTTTCAGGTGTTCTATGTCGACAAGGGAACAGATGATGGTGTTGTCGAGGGCTGCAATGTCATGTATGGCAACGGCCTGTGTGGAATAGTCACAGAGGCCGGAAAGGATTATGCCAAGGTAAGAGCCATCATAGACGATACATCAAATGTAAACGGAATGATATTACCATCAGAGGCTATTTGTAATGTTGAGGGAAGTGCCAGCAATTATGAGAATGGCTATCTTATCGCTGAAAACATTGACAAGGACGCAGAGGTGGAAGTCGGCGATCAGGTCGTCACATCCTATGTGTCAAGCAAATATCTGTCGGGAATTAACATAGGGTATGTAACAAAAATAGAGGAAGATTCCAACAATCTTACAAAGACTGCATATATCACTCCGGCATGTGATTTTTCAAAGATACAGGAGGTACTCATAGTCCTCCAGACCAAGAAAACTGTTTCGGAGTAGAAGTAAAGAGGTTAAACAGACATTGAGAAGAGTTATCACACTTGGATTATTAATCATAATATGTTTTGTGCTTCAGTCAGCACTTTTTCCATATATTTCAGTTGCGGGTGCGACTCCCAATCTGATGCTCATCCTCACGGTGTCCTTTGGACTTATGAGAGGTCGAAAAGAGGGAATGCTGGTGGGATTTTTCTGTGGCTTTTTATATGATCTGTACTTTGGCTTTGCCATAGGCCCTTTTATGATCATATATATGCTCATTGGATACTGTAACGGATTTTTCCACAGACTGTACCTCGTGGAGGATGTACTGCTGCCTATCATCATCATAACACTTGATGATTTCATATTTAATTTCATAACATTTATAATATTCTTTGTAATGCGTAACAGACTCAGTTTTGGGCTGTACATGAAGGATATTATTTTGCCGGATATGATATACACAGCCATACTTACGATGATAGTATTCAAGCTGTTTGTCTTTATAAACAAGCGGCTGAAGCGCGCTGAAAAAGGAAGTGAGACATAGTGATCAGAGATATATTAGAGATAATCAAAGATTTTATAGTAGAAAAGTTAAAGAGCCGTATTTTTTATGTCACTCTGTTTTTTTTGTGCCTGTCAGGCGTGCTTGTGTACAGATTGTTTAATCTTCAGATCATAAATGGAGAAAAATATCAGTCCAGCTTCCAGTACAAATCACTTAAGACGGTGTCGGTCAAGGCCACCAGAGGAAAGATTTTCGACTGCAACGGAAAACTGCTTGCATATAACGAATCTTCATACAATCTGAGTTTCACCAGCAATGCAGACCTCACTGAGGCGGCAGACAAGAAGAATATGTCGGTCAATGAGCTAAGAAATGAGATAGTTTATAAGACGATACTTATACTTGAGCAGAATGGAGACAGTCTGTCCGTGGAGCTTCCGATCAAGCTGGATGCAAATGGCAACATGAAATTCACGATAAGTGGCTCACAGCTCAATACATTTTATATGAATGTTTATGGTGCAAGCTCAGTTGATGCCCTCACCGATGCACAGAAGAATGCTACAGCAAGGGAAGTATTTGACTATATGAGAAGTGATGAACTTTTCAATATCTCGGGTGATTATTCGGATGCCTATGTGCTTAAGATCCTTGCCGTGAGATATGAGGTATGGCTCAACAGATACCAGCAGTACATGACAGTGGATATCGCCAACAATATAAGTCAGCAGAGCTATGCTGCGATAACTGAGAATATGGATACACTGCTCGGAATGGATGTGAGTATTGAATCAAACAGAGTATACAATGATGCAATATATTTTTCGCATATAATCGGATATATCGGCAACATTTCAAATGAGGAGCTCGAGGAGTACAATGCGAAGCTTGACGAGGATCAGCAGTATGATTCCAATGATATGGTTGGAAAGCTTGGTTTGGAACAGTCGTACGAGGATCAGCTTCGTGGTGTTGACGGTTCCCAGAAGATGTACGTTGACAACATGGGAAAAGTCCTTGAGATTATAGAAAAGACTGATTCTGTTGCAGGAAACGATATTTACCTCACACTTGACTCTGATCTTCAGAAATACTGCTACAACGCACTTGAAAAGGAATTGTCGTATATTCTCCTTGCAAATCTCAAGAACGTGACGACATCCAAGGAGAAAGAGGATATACCTATAACGGATGTGTACTCGGCATTCTTTGACAACAACATTATAGACATAAAGGCCCTTAATGCTGCGAATGCAACTGACAATGAAAAGAATGTGTACAACACATTTGTATCAAGCAAGCAGTACACACTCAATGCGCTTTCGGACATTCTGAAGAGCAGTCACACGGAACTGTATAATCTTTCGGATCAGTACAAGGATTATATGGAGTTTATATGCGAGACGCTGAGCTCAAACGGCATATATGACAGCAGTGCAGTGGATAAGGACAGTGACACATATAACAACTATGTAAATGACAAGATATCATTATATGAGTATCTGAAATACTGCATAAGCCAGGGAGTAATAGACATAACCGGCATTCAGACAAGCAGTGATTATTATGATACGGATGAGATATACAATGTTATTGTCGATTATGTACTCAAAGAATTTGAGGATGACTCCGATTTCGACAAACGAGTCTTCAAATATATGATATTATCAGGTGAAATAACAGGTTCCCAGGTAATATACCTGTTATACGACCAGGGAATCCTTAATAGTACAACAGACGAAGATTACGAGGAATTTACGTCAGGTGTCCTCAGCAATTTTGAATTTATTTACAGAAAGATCAAAAAGCTTGAGATAACACCTGCCATGCTTGCTCTTGACCCATGCTCGGGATCCATCGTGGTGGTCGATCCGGCGACAGGAACTGTAAGGGCTATGGTAAGCTACCCAAGCTACGACAACAACAAGCTCACAAATGTGATCGATCCTGACTATTATGCCAAGATAACAGAAGATAAGACGACCCCTATGTACAATCGTGCAACCATGCAGAGAACTGCACCGGGTTCCACATACAAGATGCTCATTGCTGCAGCTGGTCTGCAGGAGGGCGTTATAGACGTTGGATCAGTTATAACTGATTACGGTACATTCTCAAAGGTTGTTCCTTCACCGGCCTGCTGGCTCAGAAGCGGACACGGAACACTTGGTCTCGCTGACGCCATAGAGGTATCGTGTAACGGTTTCTTCTATGAGGTTGGATACCGCCTTGCCACAGACAGCAAGGGAGTATATCAGGATGCACAGGGTATAGATAAGATACAGAAGTACGCTTCGTTATTTGGACTTGACCAGAAGTCAGGTGTGGAGATAGAAGAGATGGATCCGCATGTGTCAGATACTGATGCGGTACGTTCTTCTATCGGACAGGGTACAAATAACTATGCGCCTGTCCAGCTTGCCAGATATGTGACAACCATCGCCAATGAGGGCAACTGTTATGACCTGACACTGGTGAACGAGATAAAAAATATAGATGGAAGAACAGTGTATAAGAGTGACAACGTTCCTAAGAATACAGTTGATCTGACGGACAGCCAGTGGGCGGTCATAAAACAGGGAATGCGTCAGATGGTAAGTGAACACACAAGTCCATCGGCTCTTATAAATCAGATAAATGTCAATGTTGCCGGCAAGACGGGAACAGCAGAGGAGGATACCACAAGGCCGGATCACGCATTGTTTGTGTCATTTGCGCCTTATGAGAACCCTGAGGTCAGTGTAACATGTGTTATTCCACATGGATATACATCGGGTAACGCAGAGGAGCTTGCCGGAATGGTGTACGCATATATGTATGACCCTGACAAGCTTGATACGCTTGACATAACAGGAAACAACCAGATGTCAGATTAATTGAGATACCAAAGATATATCACAGAACCTGTGTGTAGGAAATAATATGACAGGAGCAGATGATATGGATGGTATGGACAGATTATCAATCAAGGCAGACAGATCAGGCATAGTTGTCTATGTACCGGCGGCTATGTCTGTAAATGATATCTGCTGCGATCTGTATTGCAGGATCCTCGATAATATAAGTGCCTTCCAGAAAAAAGGAACTGTATGTATATCTTTCAGGGGATGTACCCTGGAGCGTGGAGACACGGAGGAGATAATCAGTTTTTTAAACAGCATTGATAAGATTCATGTCAGATTTGCAGCTAAACCTGACATAGATCAATATACAGGTTCCGGTGTCCGGGATGATGGGGATCGTGAACCACAACAGGCAAAAGTCAGTATGGCTTTGCCGGATATGACTAAAACGCACAGTGACAATGAAAGACCATATATCTTCCGCGGTGACATAGGGAGAAAGCAGACCCTTGAGATCAGGGGAAATGTCATTATCCTCGGAGATGTTGCCAGGGATGCCAGGGTT
>ULSM01014551.1_pt1 | contig 16042 bp, 10 predicted proteins | sample 1956381 | NCBI WGS metagenome assembly ULSM01 (sample SAMEA4835710, study PRJEB28245) | human gut metagenome | biome: gut microbiome; material: fecal sample | place: Denmark | collected 2008 | reverse complement strand
GCCTAATCTTAATAGCACTCGCTTTTTATATTTACTTATAAAACTATTCAGATTCAGCTAAAATTCAATTTAACTTACAGTATGTCAATTAAAAATTTTAATAATTAAGATTATTTAACTCTGATTTCAGCATTATCAGATGAGCTCTATTTAAAATTTAAAAAGGAGAGCGGTGTTTCTGCCTGTGTCTAAAAAGCATTGGTGTTTTGCGCCCAAATTTGATGAAACTTAATCAAAATCAGCAAGAAGCCGTTGATTATATTGACGGCCCTACCTTAGTTTTAGCCGGAGCTGGCTCAGGCAAAACCCGTGTTATTACTACTAAAATAGTAAGTCTTATCAAAAATCATAACTATTTGCCTGAAACAATCTGCGCTTTAACCTTTACAAATAAAGCAGCTGCTGAAATGCGCGAACGTATTACAGCAGAAATAGGCTCAGACATGGCAAAAAGGCTGACCGTTTGTACCTTTCATTCCCTAGGCTTAAATATTTTAAAAAAAGAGCATTTACATTTTGGTTTAGGCACAAATTTTTCTCTTTTTGATCAATTTGACACCTTTAAAATCGTTCGTGACATCATCAGAGAACATCATCCTATTTTAACTGTGGATGACAGCGAAAAAAATGCCGCTCTAGAAGCCCTAGAAAAGATTTCCATGTGGAAAGGTCAGCTTTTATCTCCAGAAAATCTTAATCAAACTGCTGCTCATGCTCAAATATATAAACGTTATCAAGCCTATCTTAAGGCCTGCAATGCAGTTGATTTTGAAGATCTGATCTTTTTACCATCACTGCTTTTAAAGACCGATGCTGATGCTAGAGAAAGATGGAATAAATATTTTAAATACGTTTTAGTTGATGAATACCAAGATACAAATGAGACTCAATACCAGCTATTATGCATCTTAACTGAGGTTTATAAACGTTTTACTGTAGTTGGAGATGACGATCAATCCATATATTCTTGGAGAGGCGCTCGTCCAGAAAATATAAAAACCTTAAGTATTGATTTTAAAAATCTTAAGGTAATTAAACTACAAGAAAATTATCGCTCTACTCCAAATATTTTAAACTGTGCTAATGCTTTAATTTCACATAACCCCCATCTTTATTCAAAACATCTATACTCTCATCAGTTTGACGAAGGAAGCCTAATTAGAGTGATTTCTCTTGAAGACGAAAACGCCGAAAGCGAACGTGTAGCTTCAGAAATCTTGGGCAATCAATATCTAACAAAGCGTAAATGGTCTGATTATGCTGTACTTTATCGCAGTAATTTTCAATCTAGATCTCTAGAAAAAGCCTTTCATGAATCTCGTATCCCTTGCGTTATTACTGGCGGTACAAGCTTTTTTGAACAAAGCGAAATCAAAGATCTGCTTGCATGGTTTAGGCTTTTATGCAATCCTCATGATGATGCGGCTTTACTTAGGATTATAAATGTACCCAGACGCGGTATAGGCGAAGCTGCTATAGCCACGCTAACAAAAGCAGCTAAGCTGACTGGAAAATCAATTTTTCATAGCGCCTTAAACCCGGCAGTAACAAAAGATCTCCACACCAAGCAGCAAGCAGCCCTTGGAGATTTTATGCGGGTATTTATACGGCTGCAGTCTAAAATCAACACTGATAAAGGTTTATGGCTCACAGAGCATATTCTAGATGAGCTTAAATATGAAGAATATCTGCGCAGCAATTCCGAAAGCCGCATGGCTATAGAAGCAAAAATAAAAAATGTTAAGCAGCTGCTTTCATGGATACAAAAACTTATTGTCGGCAAACGCAATGAAAAGGGATTAACCTTTATCGAAGCTATAGACAGATTAGGCTTACGCGAAATGCTTGACCGTCAGGATGATAACTCAAATAACGATGCTGTTCAGCTTATGACGCTTCATGCCGCTAAGGGTTTGGAGTTCTCAATGGTTGTCTTAGTCGGCATGGAAGAAGGAATTCTGCCTCATAAATCAAGTATTGATTTACCTCATGGCATTGAAGAAGAACGCCGCTTAGCCTATGTAGGATTAACTAGGGCTCGAGAAGACCTAATTATTACCTACTGCAAAAAACGGCATAATAAAAACATCTTAGAAGACATTAAGCATCAGGGCCCCAGCCGCTTTTTAGAAGAGCTTCCAGCGGAACTTCTGGATAGAAGCAATTTACCTAGTAAATCTCAGGAGGCTCAAAAATTCAGCTCTATAGATACTGCTTTAGAAGATCTTTTGAAAGCTTTTTCCTAAAAAAATGGCGGTATAAACCGCCATTTATTAGATAAAACCGAGAACTGAATTAGTTATTGCCTACAGTGATTTCTTTCATGTCAGACATGTAAGCACGAAGCTTGCGGCCTACAACCTCGATCGGATGATTGCGGATGCAGTCATTGATGCGAATAAGCTCAACGTTATCAACACAGTTGTCGCCCTCTAAGCCCTTACCAAAGACATCTAAAGAGGTCTTCTCCATAAAGTCCTTTAAGAGAGGAATTGCAGCATTAGCAAATAAGTAGTTACCATATTCAGCAGTATCAGAAATAACTACATTCATCTCGTATAAACGACGACGAGCAATAGTATTGGCAATTAACGGCAGCTCATGCAAAGACTCATAGTAAGCAGACTCAGGGTAAATGCCAGACTTAGTCATGGTCTCAAAAGCTAACTCGATACCAGCCTTAGCAAAAGCAATCATTAAAATACCCTTATCAAAGTACTCTTGCTCAGTGATCTTGCAATCGCAAGCAGGAGCATTCTCAAAAGCGCACTTAGCGAAATTTTCACGCCAGGTATGGAGCTTGACATCACCATTAGCCCAGTCTTCCATCATAATGCGAGAGAACTCACCGCTTTCAATATCATCCATGTGCTTTAAGTAAAGATCCTTCATTAAGGATTTAAGCTCTTCAGCTAAATAGAAAGCCTTAATCTTAGCAGGATTAGATAGACGATCCATCATATTGGTAATACCGCCCTGCTTTAATGCCTCGCAAACAGTTTCCCAGCCATATTGCAAGAGCTTGCAAGCGTAAGCCTTATCTAAGCCTAAAGCTACAGCATGGTCATAACACAAGATGGTAGCAGCCTGTAAAACACCGCAAAGAATGGTCTGCTCACCCATAAGGTCGGACTTAACCTCAGCTACGAATGAAGAACGCAGACAGCCGGCACGATCACCGCCTAAACCTGCAGCCCAAGCTTTTGCATATGCCCATCCCTCGCCATTAGGATCATTCTCAGGATGAACGGCTAATAGGGTCGGTGTACCGAAACCACGACGATACTCTTCACGAACCTCAGTACCAGGGGCCTTCGGAGCAACCATAACGACAGTTAAGTCCTTACGGATCTGCATGCCTAACTCAACAATATTGAAGCCATGAGAATAACCAATGCAGGCACCAGCTTTCATTAAAGGCTGAATAGCATTGATAACATTTTCATGCTGCTTATCTGGAGTTAAGTTGATAACTAAATCTGCAGTAGGAATTAACTGCTCATAATTGCCTACCTTAAAGCCATTTTCAGTAGCACGCTTAAAAGAAGCACGCTTCTCTGCGATAGCTGAATCACGCAAAGCATAGCTAACATCTAAGCCGGAATCACGTAAATTTAAACCCTGATTTAAGCCTTGAGCGCCGCAGCCGACGATAACTACTTTCTTACCCTTTAAGAAATTGCAGCCATCTGCAAACTCGCTGCGGGCCATAAGTTCACAGCAACCTAACTGAGCTAACTTTTGACGTAAATTTAAAGTATTAAAGTAATTGATGCCCATTTTGCATTCATCCTAAATTAACAAAAATTTATAACTGTTATGTGATGCTTTTAATAATAGCAGAAATTTTATAAAATGGCATATAATTTATTGTATATTGCAATTTTTGCAATAAATCACATTTTTAGGACATTGCTGTGATTGATTTAAAAGACGCCGCTACCTTCCTTAGACTTTGCGAAACTGAAAACCTAACTAGAACTGCAACTCTATGTAATGTAAGCCCTTCTACATTAAGTCGAACTTTAAATAAGCTTGAAAAAAAACTTCAGGCTAAATTATGCATACGCGATAAAAAAGGCATATTTATTACCACAGCTGGACGTAAATTCGAGCAATTTGCACGTAAAACCTTAAATGAGTATGCCTCATTAGAGAGCGAGCTTCATAAAGGAGCCACAACAATTTCCGGAACACTTAAAATTTATTGCTCTGTAACTGCAAGCTATTTATTTATTCCTAGAATTTTAAACGAATTGCACCTGACTGTGCCTCAGTTAGAGGTAAAGCTTGAAACCGGAGATCCTGCCGATGCTTTAGATAAGCTTGAAGATCCGCAAATAGATCTAGTTATAAGTGCACTGCCTTTAGAAATCCCTAACAATATTCATTTTATAGATTTAGTAAAACTTCCTTTAATCATAATTGCCCCTAAAAAGCCGCGGTTTAAATGCAATTTAAATAACGATCTTACTGCATCTGAATTAAACAATTTGCCATTTATCATTCCTGAAAAAGGACAGCTTCGTTACGAAGTAGAAAAATGGTTTGCCGCTATGGATATTAAGCCTGAAATTTACGCAGAAATTTCAGGTCACGAGGCAATTGTTAGTCTAGTTGCTTTAGGCTTTGGCTTTGCCATTGTTCCCCGCTTAGTTTATGAAATATCTCCATTCAAAAACGACGTCAATGTTTTGCGTGAGCTGCAATGGTCAAACTTTAGAGTGGCCTTATGCTGTCAAAAAGAACAAGCCGATGACAACAAAATTCAAATAGTTTTTAATCTGGTTTCCCGCCTTGCGCCAAGCTTTACTCCTGATTTAAATCGCCGTCGCAACGAAAGTCTCGCTTAAAAAAGCCAAAGCTCTAATATTTAGAGCTTTGGTTGTCTACTAAATTCACACTTAAAAAAAATAGCTGTTTTATGCTCAAGTGTAAAAGGAGTATCATTAATATTATTAACAGCTGCTTTTGCTGTTTATGGTCTTATCTTTGAGGAGAGTTATACATGTTTAACAACATCAATCCCACTACTACCAAAGCCTGGCAAAAACTCAATGAACATTTTAAAGAGACTTCTGGTCGTACCTTAAAAGAATTATTTGCTGCAGATCCTAACCGCTTTGACAAATATTCCTTGAGCATCGCCAACGGGGATATCATTGCCGATTATTCCAAAAACCTCATTGATGAGACTACCTTAGAGCTATTATTGGAGTTAGCTAAAGAAACCAAGCTCAATGAAAACATTGAAGCTATGTTTAATGCCGAAAAGATCAACCGTACTGAAGATCGTGCTGTTTTACACACTGCTTTGCGCGATTTCTCCGGCAGAAGCATCATGCTTGATGGTGTTGATATCATGCAGGATGTACGTGCAGTCCAGGAAAAAATGAAAAAATTCTGTGACCGAGTAATTTCCGGCGAATGGAAGGGCTTTACTGGCAAAGCTATTACAGATGTAGTTAATATTGGCATCGGCGGTTCAGACTTAGGCCCTTGCATGATTACTGCAGCCTTAACTCCTTATCACAATCATCTTCACGCTCATTTCGTATCTAATATTGACGGCACCCAAATCTGCGAGGTATTAAAGAACCTCGATCCTGAAACAACTTTATTCTTAATCGCCTCTAAGACCTTTACCACCTTAGAGACCATGACCAATGCTCATACCGCTCGTGACTGGTTCTTAAAGACAGCTAAAGACGTAAAGCATGTTGCTAAGCACTTTGTAGCCTTATCTACTAATGCAAAAGGCGTCTCTGAATTCGGTATTGATACTGACAATATGTTTGAATTCTGGGATTGGGTCGGCGGCCGTTACTCCTCCTGGTCAGCCATCGGCTTATCTATTGCCTTAGCTTGCGGTTATGATAATTTTGAAGCTTTCTTGAAAGGCGGCTATGAATATGACTGCTACTTCAGAGAGACCCCGTTAGAGAAAAATCTTTCTGTTTTATTAGCTCTTATCGGCATTTGGTATAACAACTTCTACGGTTTTGAAACTGAAGCTATTTTACCTTACGATCAATATATGTATCGCTTCCCGGCTTATTTCCAACAAGGAAATATGGAATCTAATGGTAAATATGTCGATCGTAATGGCAATGTTGTCGATTATCAAACCGGTCCTATCATCTGGGGCGAGCCAGGCACTAACGGTCAGCATGCTTTCTATCAGCTAATCCATCAGGGAACTAAGATTATTCCTTGTGACTTTATTGCTCCAGCAAGAACTCACAATCCTATAGGCGATCACCACGTAAAACTCTTATCAAACTTCTTCGCACAGACTGAGGCCTTAGCTTTCGGTAAGAGCCGTGAGCAGGTAATTGCAGAGTTCGAAGCTAAGGGCAAGACCTTAGATATGGTCAAAGATGTAGTGCCGTTTAAAGTATTTGAAGGAAATCGTCCTACTAACTCCTTCCTAGTTAAGGAAATCACTCCTAGAACCTTAGGCATGTTAGTCGCAATGTACGAGCATAAGATCTTTACTCAAGGATCTATCCTTAACATCTACACCTTTGATCAATGGGGTGTTGAATTAGGCAAACAATTAGCCTTAAAGATTATCCCTGAACTTGAAAATCAAGAAGAAATCAAGAGCCATGACAGTTCCACTAATGGCCTCATAAATGCTTATAAAAAACTTAAGTAAAAGTTTTTGAATAAAAACATCCCCCAGCCTAAAAAACTGGGGGATTTTTTTATGCTCCACAAATTTTTATTATCTAAAAATCTCTTTGCTAATATTATAATTTAACTAAGAATTTGCTTTATTTGAGATTTGCCATGACTAATAATAACCTCGCCTATATTCCATTACATGTACGTTCTTGTTATTCCATCAATGATGGTCTGCAAAATGTAGGCCCGATTGTTAAGCATGCCCAAAAACTTGGTATTCCTGCCCTGGCAATAACGGATTTCAACAATATTGCAGGTTTTGTGCGCTTTTATTCAGCCTGTAAAGCCGCTGGCATTAAACCGATATTAGGAGCAGATCTTCAAATTAAAGAAAAAACTAAACCAGGAGAAAAAGAAAATTTTTTCACCGTAACGCTTTTGGCTATGGATCGTATAGGCAAGCAAAACTTATACGATATTCTTTCTGATGCTTGGGTTAATTCTGCAAGCCCAGATATCGATAGAGTTTATGCAACTTTAGAAGATCTGGCTAAATACTCAGAAGGATTAATTCTTCTTAATGGATTTCGCGGCGATATTGCTTATTTTTTTAATACTAAAGATGAAAAGAATTTAAAAAATCGCTTAGATTTTTATAAAAAATATTATAACGGCCGCTTCTGTTTTGAAATTACAAGAACCCATCGCCATGGAGAAAGTGAATTTGAACAAAAAGCCTTAGATCTTTGCGTAAAATATGGCTTTTTCCCTGTTGCAACTAATGATACTCGTTTTTTATCAGGACCTGAAGATCTGCCTCCGGATGGTCTTAGTGACTATTATGTGCATGATATTCGCGTCTCGATTCAAAAAGCCATACCAAGAGGCAGTCAAGAACTTGCTCGCCTCTACTCTGAAGAGCAATTTCTGAGATCCCCAGAACAAATGGCTGAGCTATTTGCTGATTTGCCTGAAGCTTTAGCTAACTCTCGCGCAATTGCAGAACGATGCAATGTTGAAATCGAACTTGATCATCCTCGCTTACCCCATTACGATACAGGAGAGATGTCAACAGCTGATTATCTTCGCCAGGCATCTCGTGCAGGCTTAAAACGTCGTCTGGAATTTCTCTTTCCAGATCCTCAGGAGCGTGAAGCAAAACGTCCTATATATGAAAAAAGACTAGAAACCGAGCTTGATGTCATCATCAATATGGACTTCCCTGGCTACTTTCTCATCGTTATGGAATTCATTCAGTGGTCGAAAGCCCATGGTGTTCCAGTAGGGCCTGGGCGCGGCTCCGGAGGAGGCTCCCTAGTAGCATATGCCCTAACCATTACAGATTTTGATCCGTTACGCTTTGACCTGCTCTTTGAAAGATTTTTAAATCCTGAGCGTGTGTCAATGCCTGACTTTGATATCGATTTTTGTCAGAGAAAACGCTATTTAACGTTACAGCATGTTGTTGACCATTACGGCCGTCAAGCCGTATCGCAAATTGCTGCGTTCGGTACCTTAGCTCCACGCGCTGCTATTCAAGGCGTAGGCCGCGCTATTGGCGTTCCTCTAGGTCAAGTTCGCCGCATTGCTAATTTAATCCCTGAAACTCCAGGCATAAGCTTTAATGATTGCTTAGGTATCGATAAAAAAGGCAAGCCCTGCGAGAGCGTTGCTCCTGATTTTTTGAATTTTTACAATCAGGCAAAAATTAATGACGATAAAGAATCCATAGAGCTTATTCATGTCTCTCACCGTCTTGAAGGTGTAATTCGCAGTATTGGCAAGCATGCAGCAGGCGTTGTTATTTCTCCGACAAGAATTGCTGAATTTGCTCCGCTAATGCTTGATTCTGACGGCAATCCTATTACTCAATTTGATAAAAAAGATGTAGAGCATGCCGGTTTAGTTAAATTTGATTTCTTAGGCCTGACTACATTAACTATCATCGATGATGCCAAAGAGATGATCGATGTTAAACGCAAACGCGAAGGAAAAGAACCTTTAAATATTGCCGCTATCCCTTATGAAGATCCTCTTTCCTATGAAATGATTCAGCAGACCGAAACTACAGCTGTTTTCCAATTAGAATCAACCGGCATGCGAAAACTAATTGGCCAAATGAAACCGGATCGCTTTGATGATCTCATTGCTTTAGTAGCTCTATATCGCCCTGGCCCTATAAAAAGCGGCATGGTTGATCATTTTGTACAGCGTAAGCACGGACGCGAAGCTGTAAGTTATCCTCTTCCTGAAGCTCAGGATCTTGATTTAAAGCCTATTTTAGACTCAACCTATGGCGTTATTGTCTACCAAGAACAGGTTATGCAGATTGCTCAGGTCTTAGCTGGATATTCTTTAGGCGGCGCTGATATTTTAAGGCGCGCTATGGGAAAAAAGATTCCGGCTGAAATGGCTGCTCAAAGAGATGTCTTTCTAAACGGCTGTAAAAAGAAAAATAAAGACGGCGACGTCTGCATGAAGATCTTCGATCAAGTTGAAATGTTTGCCGCTTACGGCTTCAATAAATCTCACTCTGCCGCCTATGCTCTCGTTGCTTGGTGGACTCTCTGGTTAAAAGTACATTATCCTGCTGAATTTTTAGCAGCCATGATGACTGCCGACTGCATAAAAACAGAAAAACTTATTGCCTATATTGGCGAATGCCACCGTTTAGGAGTTGAGGTAAACCCTCCTGATGTTAATATCGGCAAATTCCACTTTGGAGTTGATAATAATGGTGCTGTCGTTTACGGCTTCTCTGCAATTAAAGGCATTGGAAACCGCCTAATAGATAAAATGGTTGCTGAACGTGACGCAAATGGTCCATATAAAGATTTATTTGATTTTGTTCTGCGTATCGGCATGGATTACCTTTCAAAGGGCTCTTTAGAAGCTTTAGTCAAAAGCGGAGCTTTAGATAGCATCAATAAAAATCGTGCAAGCCTGCTTGCAAGCATACCCACAGCTATAAAGTATGCTCAGCAATCTAATGCTGACAGCTCTACAGGACAAATGGATCTTTTTGCATCGCTAGACGATTCTCGCGCTCGTCCTAGCTTAATTCCTGTAAGGATGTGGTCTGATAAGGTCAAGCTACACCATGAAAAAAGTCTTTTAGGCTTATATCTGTCAGGTCATCCAATTGATTCTTATCGTTCAGAGCTCTATCGCTTTTGCGGCACTACAACTTTAAAAAATATGATGCCCGGAACCCCAGATAACCCTAACCGGGTAAGCATCGCTGGCGTAGTTATCGATAGCTACAGCCGTATGTCTTCAAAAGGGGACGGTTCAAAGTTTTATATAATTACCCTTGATGATGGTACAACTACCTTTGATTTTCTAGCTTTTGGAGCAAATGCTGTTACTTTTGAAAATATTATTTCTGAGCGGGAACGCAAGTTAAGCCAGCAAAAAGGACATAATGGAGGCGATGAAGCTCTGCCTTCACCTTTAATTTTAATTGTAGATGGCTTGCTATCCTTAACCGATGAAGGGATGACGAGAATGCGAGTCCTCAAGCTCTCAAGTCTAGATCGCCTAAGGCAGCATAAAGCTACAGAGATTACATTAAGCTTTAAAAAAGATATTCTTATTGAAAATATTGATTTTATTGATCAAGTTTTAATGCGTAATCGTATAAGCGTAAAAGATATACAGCATCAGCAGCAATTTGCTGAAGATCCCAGTTCAATTCCATCAGGCTGTTCTTTAAAACTTATTATAGATAATAAGTTACTGAAAATTCGTTCAGATATATATCGCTATTTAGCTTCAGATGATTTAGTTGACAGTCTTAGAGATAATTTTGGCAATGCTTGTGTAAAAATTAGTTATAGACCTCAAAATGATACTCAGGATGCAAGACGATAGGACTAAAATTGCCATTGGCATAGCTATACATGGCAAGTTTTGGATCGACAATGGATTTATAAATGCTCATGCATAAATTATTAGGCAAAATATATGATAGAACTTTTCCTCCCTGAGCACTTGGATAATAAACTTTTAAATTTTTCAAATCGCACTTTATTTTATTTAAAGCAATCAATCCCAAACCATCTGATTTTAATAAAGACTCCCGTACAGTCCATAAAAGCGTGAATAAAACTTGCGGATCTATTGAATTCTTAACGCATTCTAATTCTTGATCTGACAGAATGCGCTTCCATAAAGCTAAGGAATGATCTTTTATAAGCTCTATGTCTAAACCTAAAGCTCCATAGCTTAAAGCTACAGCCACCTTATTGCCTGTATGACTTAAGCTAAATAAAGGCATGGCGCTGTCTGCAAAGACCGGCCGATTATGCTCCTGCAGAATAATTTGGGGCAAAGAATCAAATTTAAAAAAATAATGCAGACTTTTTTGTAAAAGCATCCTTCCTGAATAAAAAGACCTCTGTCTTTTTAAGGCATAATTTTTCCCGCGCAGCAAAATATCTTCGGGCAAACTTGCAAAGTCCTGCTTAAGGCATTCTTGATCAGAAAAGACAATAATCATGATTCTTTAGGCTTAGCTGCACTTTTTTTAGAATTATTATCTTTATTTTTTTTAAGCAGCCGTCTAAAACTTATATATAGTAAAAAAGCAATAAGCAGTCCAGCGCCTATGCCTATAAAAGTTGCATCTGAGCTTAAGATTTGAGGAGAAATCCCTAAATTTTCGCAAAAAAGACTTATCTTTTTAGGATAGACTATGGCCATGACAAAAAAGATATTTGCAAGGCACATAGCAATTATTCCCAATTTAAAATGACGTGGGATAAAAATGGCTATAAATCCAAGTAAAAATAAGGACACGCCGCAACTGCTGCAAAAAGATTCGCAAGCTTGTAAAGTTAAAGTAGGCATTAAATTTCTTGTGCTAAAATAAAATGATATTAGATTTTAACAGATTTTAGGATCAACAAATGTTATTTGTTTCAAATATAGATCCGATTGTATTCAGCATTGGACCTCTAAGTATAAGATGGTATGGCCTTTTATTCTCCTTAGGATTCATAATTGGCTATATTCTCATGCAATATATGTTTCGCAAACTCCAATATAAAACAGAAGACCTAGATAAGCTCTTAGTCTTTATATTTATAGGAACGGTTATAGGAGCTCGTTTAGGCCATTGCATATTTTATGAACCAGACTTTTATCTAAGTCATCCTCTAGAAATTTTAAAAATCTGGCATGGAGGCTTAGCAAGCCACGGAGGAACCGTAGGAGTCTTATTAACCGTATATATTTTCTGCCGACATTATCGCTATCAGCTTTTAGAGCTTTTAGACATGCTGTCCATTCCTGTTGCCTTAGTCTCAACTCTCATAAGACTAGGAAACTTTACTAATTCGGAAATTTTAGGCATACCCACTAATGGAGATTATGGAGTTATATTTGCTAGGTTAGGAGAGACTTTCCCTAGACATCCAGCACAATTATATGAAGCTGCATCTTATTTCATTACTTTCATAGTGTTAAGCCTGGTCTATTTTAAATTTAAAAACAGGCCCCAAGGTTTAATCTTTGGCCTACTATTTATCTTGATTTTTGGCAGCAGAATTCTAATAGAACCATTTAAAGTTGAACAAGCAGACTACAGCACTGGTACGATCTTTACTGTAGGACAATATCTAAGCATTCCTTTTATATTAGTAGGAATTGCAGTTATCCTCTACGCCTATTTACATCGCCTGAAAAAGGAGCACTAAGAATGGCATTAGAAATTGTTATTTTGGCAGCCGGTAAAGGTAGCCGCATGCATTCTGACATACCTAAAGTCTTACACGAAGTAGCGGGTATGCCCATGCTTGGACATGTAATCAAAACCGCTTGTGAACTTAAAGCTTATGCCATTCACGTAGTTATAGGCCATGGCTGCGAATTAGTAGAAAAATATTTAAATACTCTGAATCTTGATAATTTAGATATTGTCATGCAGGAAGAGCAATTAGGTACCGCCCATGCAGTTTCTATGGCTTTACCTAAAATAAATCCTGCTAATGATGTATTAGTCCTATATGGAGACACCCCTCTTACCCCTAAAACAGCATTAGAAGATCTATACCTAAAACTTAAAGATCGAGCTTTAATAGTATTAAGTGCCATTGCACCTAATCCTTTTGGTTACGGAAGAATTGTCCGCAATGCTCAGCACAATCTCCTAAAAATTGTTGAGCAAAAAGATGCAGATGAGCAAACCCAAAAAATTAATGAGATAAATACCGGAATTATCATATCTAAGGGACAGATCTTATGTGAATACATCCCTAAGATCCAAAATAACAATGCTCAAGGAGAATACTATCTTACTGATTTAGCTGCACTGTTAGTTGCGGATAATCAAAATGTTGGAGTAGAAATTGCTCAAGATTTTGAATTATTGTCTGGAGTTAACAGCAAAAAACAGCTGGCAGAAGTAGAACGGCTTTATCAATATCGTCAGGCTTTAAGGCTTATGGACGAAGGCGTATCATTTGCTGATCCGCGGCGCTTTGACCTAAGAGGCTCTTTAGAACATGGCCGTGATGATTTCATTGATATCAATGTCATCATCAAAGGCAAAGTTTCTATTGGCAATAATGTATATATAGGTTCAGGATGCGTAATTTCTGACTGTACTATTGAAGACGGCGCGGTAATCTCTCCATATACTGTAATGGAACAATCGCACTTAGGCACACAGACAACAGTCGGACCTTTCAGCCGTCTGCGTCCAGGCGTAAAGCTTGAACATCAAGCTCATGTAGGCAATTTCGTTGAGCTCAAGAAAGCGCATTTAGGAATCGGCACAAAAGCCGGACACCTAAGCTACTTAGGCGATGCTGATATTGGCAATGATGTAAATATTGGCGCAGGAACAATTACCTGCAACTATGATGGTGCTAATAAATTTAAAACCGTTATAGGCGACGATGTATTTGTCGGTTCAGACTCGCAATTAGTAGCTCCAGTAAAAATTCCTAATGGAGTTACGATTGCTGCAGGAACTACTGTTACTAAAAGATCAGATTTGTCTACAAGCTGCTTAGTCCTAACCCGAGCAAATACTGTGGTTAAAGCAAACTATCAGCGTCCTCATAAAATCAAAGCGGAGAAATAATTATGTGCGGAATTGTTGGAGCTACTGCGCAAAGAGAAGTTGCCCCTATCCTGCTTACTGGACTATCTAGACTTGAATATCGCGGCTACGATAGCGCAGGCATTTGTACACTTTCACAAAATAATTTCAATTGCTTAAAAACTACTTCTAAAGTAGCGGCTTTAACCTTAGAAGTAAAGGAACATGGCGCCAAAGGACACTTAGGCATAGCTCATACCCGCTGGGCAACCCATGGCATACCTTCTGTGCAAAATGCCCATCCTCATATTTGCGATAATCTAGCCTTAGTTCATAATGGCATTATTGAAAATTTTAAAGAGATAAAAGCCAGACTCTTAAATCTTGGCTATAGCTTCAAATCTGAAACAGATACTGAGGTTTTACTTTGCTTAATTCATTACTATCAAAAAAATAGTAATAATCTTAAAGAGGCTTTATTAAAAGCTTTAAATGAAGTAAGCGGCTCATATGCTATTGCTCTTATAGATAAAAACGAAGATGGCGTTTTATATGCAGCTCGCTGCGGCTCTCCTTTAGTTATAGGACTTGGTATAGGAGAGAACTTTGTTGCCTCTGATATTTTGGCTCTATTACCGGTAACTCGAAGCTTCATTTACCTCGATGAGAAAGAAATCGCCACAATTACTACCGATAAAGTAGAAGTTTTGGGCCTAGATGGTTCCGTACACATAAAAAAAGCTCAAGAAACAGAAATTGACGCAGAAAGTATCTCTAAAGGCACTTTTGATCACTATATGCAAAAAGAGATTTTTGAGCAGCCGGATGCTTTGCGCAATACTATGCTAGAGCGCTTAGATAAAGATGCCGTAAAAATTGAAACTGTAATAGGCCTTAAGGAAGATAGTTTCAAAGATTTAAACAATATTCAGATAGTAGCCTGTGGAACCTCTTTTCATGCAGGATTAGTTGGAAAATATTGGTTTGAGGAGCTTACAGACATACCCTGCAATATAGATATTGCCTCAGAATATCGCTATCGTCATGCTGTCGTACGTGAGAACTCTCTATTTATAACCATCTCTCAATCTGGAGAGACTGCTGACACTTTAGCCTCTTTACGCCTAGCCAAAAAACAAGGCTATAAATATTCATTATGTATTTGCAATGTAAACGGAGCTTCTTTAGTCAGAGAATCTGATTTTACTCTGCTCACCCGTGCTGGAGCCGAAATCGGCGTAGCCTCTACAAAAGCCTTTACTACCCAATTATTAAGCTTATTGATGCTGGCGCTAATTATTGCAAAACAAAAGAATAGCTTAGATGCTCAAAAAAGAGCGGAGATTATTTCATCTTTAAGGCAATTACCTTCTTTGTGTTCTAAATTCTTATCAAAGGATCAAGAAATCTTAGCCTTAGCCTCTGAATTTGCTGATAAACATCACTGTCTCTTCCTTGGCCGCGGCGTTATGTATCCAATTGCTTTAGAAGGAGCTTTAAAACTAAAAGAAATTAGCTACATTCATGCTGAAGGCTATGCCGCAGGAGAATTAAAACATGGGCCAATTGCGCTTATAGACCGCAATATGCCTGTAGTGGTAGTTGCTCCTGATAATGCCCTCATGAGTAAATTAGTATCTAATATTGAAGAAGTAAAAGCTCGCGGAGGGAAACTATACATTTTCAACTCAGAAGAAAACTCTCTGAAATCTGATGGCAAAACAAAAGTCATCGCTTTTTGTGACTGTCCTGAAATTTTACAGCCAATACTTTTTACTATTCCATTACAGCTTTTAGCTTATCATTGCGCGGTTATAAATGGTACAGATGTTGATCAACCTCGCAATTTAGCAAAATCAGTGACGGTTGAGTAAAATTTGCATAGTTTGTGTTTTAAGATAGTGGATCATTAACTAACATTATAAATTTTCTAAAAAATATGCGCTCATTACCTTAAGGAAAAGAGCTTTTAGTTATTTTCATTAATAATGACTTTTAATAAAAGGATAAACTCCTATTAGTAAATAGGTCCATCTTGTCGATGGACCTGTTCTTTGATAATTTATTTTTATAGACAGCGAAACTTCTTAACCGCGAATATAAAAAGCTGTTTGTCTCTGGACATTAAATACTTATCTATGCTTCTAATTCATGCAATTTTTAATATAGGTTATTTGCCATAGCTTCTATTATTGCTGTTAGATAAGTTGCAGTTTTTCTTAATAGCATTTTATGCCATATAAAAATTATTTTTAAATTAAGAATTCATCAACAATTTAAAATTTTTAATATTCGTTCGCACTTCTATTTATTATTTATAATCATCAATATTAACTAGTAAAAAATAAGAGCTTTTTAGATGTC
>ULSM01049047.1_pt1 | contig 16074 bp, 12 predicted proteins | sample 1956381 | NCBI WGS metagenome assembly ULSM01 (sample SAMEA4835710, study PRJEB28245) | human gut metagenome | biome: gut microbiome; material: fecal sample | place: Denmark | collected 2008 | reverse complement strand
GGGAATTGCATATGACTGGAATAAAAAATCTTTCCGGTGCTGCTAAAGGTTATATAGTATTAACAGCATTGGTATTTCTTTCCTGGCTTATCTTTAAAATTCTAACTCCGGATAATTTCGGTTCTCCTAGTAATTTATTAAGTTACTTTCAGGCCAGTCTTATTGCTACGGTAGGAGCTATTGGCTTCTATTTCGTTATGGACATGGGATTGTTCGATTTTTCCATTGGTGCAAATATTATCTTGTCAGCAATCGTTGGCTGTCAGTTAGCTACTACTTTTGATCTTGGTTATGCAGGATTGATTTTAGGAAGTATCGCTACAGGAGCTTTAGTAGGCTTGTGCAATGGTTATTTCTATGTAAAGTTGCGTATTCCCTCAATGATTGTTACTGCAGGCTTAGCCTTGATTTATGAGTCTGTAGCTAACTATATGGCTGGTGGAGCCAAAATGACCTTACCTACCGAATTATGTGCATTTGGCCAAATGCCAGGTAATATCATTCTTGCAGTTATCACATTTATCATTGCCTATGTAGTTTTAAATTACACTAAATTCGGTACTTATACTTATGCTATTGGCTCTAATGAATTAGTAGCTAAGAATATGGGTATTAACGTTGATAAATTTAAAGTTTTAGCCTTTATTTTAAGCGGTGCTTTCTTTGGCGCTATGGCCGTATTGACTATCAGTTATGGTTCTTCGATGGTAGCTGTTACTGGTATGTCTTCTATGAGTCGAAACTTTATTCCTACTATGGGATGTTTCTTTGGTTTGGCTTTTATGAAGTATGGTATTCCGCTACAGGCAATTATCTTAGGCGAATTTATAGTAAATATTATTTTCTTTGGATTTATTTCCTTAGGAGCCCCTACTGCAATTCAAGATGTAATTACCGGTTTAGCCTTACTTATCATCATTACCTTTACTACTAAAGTCACTAAAGGCGAAATTGTTAAATAAGGGGATAAAAAATGAGCGAAGTAAGATTACAAGTAAGAAACATCAGCAAGCATTTTGGTATTACCCGTGCGCTTAACAATATTTCCTTTGATATTAACAAAGGAGAAGTTCATGCCCTTATAGGTGAGAATGGTTCTGGTAAGTCAACTATGACTAATATGCTTACCGGAATTTATCCTATGGAAACAGGCAAGTTTATTTTAGATGGTGAAGAAGTTCATTCTAAGAATCAGGTTGATGCCAACAATCATGGTATTTCTATTATTGTTCAAGAATTAGGCACACTGTCTGGATTGACTGTTGCAGAGAATATTTTCTTAGGTCACGAAGATCGCTTTATAAAGGCTGGTTTCCGTAATACTAAGGCAATGAATGATGAAGCAAACCGTTTATTACATGAGTATGGATTTGATCATATAAAAGCCAACCTCTTAGTTGATGAGTACAATTTTGAGGACCGTAAGTTAATTGAGATTGTAAAGGCTACTTATTTTCATCCAAAGATTGTCGTCGTCGATGAGACTACTACAGCCTTGTCGCAAGAAGGCCGTGAAGAGCTTTACAAGCACATGAATCGCATTCGCGATGAGGGCAATACTATTATCTTCATTTCTCATGATTTGTCAGAAATTTTAGATAAGTCAGATACTATTACTGTTTTACGTGATGGTGAGTATATTGATACTGTAAAAAGTAAAGATGTTAATGAAGATGATTTGAAGAGATTAATGGTAGGTCGTGAGGTAACAGGAAAATATTATCGTAATGATTATGACGAAAAGGTTTCTGATGAAGTTGTACTTTCCGTTAAGCATGTTACTGTTCCAGGCTTGATTAAAGATGTAAGTTTTGATTTACATCGCGGTGAAATCCTGGGCTTTGGCGGTTTGTCAGAGTCAGGAATGCACGAAATCGGCAAAGCTATTTTCGGTGCAAGCTATGATCGCGAGGGTGAAGTTGTTTTAGCTGACGGAACTCATATCAATGATATTCCGACAGCAATTAAGCATTCTATTGCATATACTTCTAAAGACAGAGATAACGAATCAATTGTTTTGAATCAGAGTATCCGCGACAACATTGCTATACCTTCTTTAGATAATTTAACTATTGGCAAAAGCAAATTCTTAAGCTGGTCAAAGATTAAAAAGTTTGCTAATGAATATGCCAAAGAAATGTCGGTAAAGATGGTTAATACTGATCAGTTTGTATCTGAATTATCTGGCGGCAATAAGCAGAAGGTTGTTTTAGCACGTTGGATCGGAAAAGGATCAGATATTGTTGTTTTAGATAGTCCTACCCGTGGTATTGATATTAAAGTTAAACAAGATATTTACCAGTTAATGGATCAGATGAGAAAAGACGGTAAGTCCATCATTATGATTTCTGAAGAGTTGATGGAGTTAATTGGTATGTGCGACCGCATTATTATTATGAAGGATGGTGCACTCAAGGGCCAATTACCACGCTCTCGTGAACTTAATGAGAACAGCCTAATTTCGATGATGGTTTAATGGGGAGATACCGAATTATGTCAGACGTAATTACTGAGAACAATAAAGATAAAGAATTAAAATCTTTGCGCAGAATGAGACTTATCCGTGCACTTCTTCCTATTGTAGGTTTGGTGCTGATGTTCATTTTGTTTAATATTTTCACTAACGGCAGAATGATGAGATTGTTGCCTTTGGCAATGTCTCAGGTATATGTAACCATGATCGCTTCTATGGGTGTATTCTTTATTATGACCATGGGAGGATTGGATTTTTCTCAAGGTTCAATCTTAGGATTGTCAGCCATAGTTTGCTGTTATCTTTCCCACTATAATATTCCTTTGGCAATTGTAGGCGGTATGGTAACAGGAGCTTTGATTGGAGCAGTTAACGGATATTTCTATGTTAATAGAAAAATCAAATCCTTTATTGTAACCATCTGTACAATGTTCTTGTTCAGAGGCTTAATTAAGTTTTTAACCACCAATTCCCCTGTTGCTGGTTCTGCAAGCTTAGTTGCTATGGATAGCACTACCTTTAAGATTATTTGTACCGTCATTGTGATGGCTATCGGATATATCTTCTTCGTATATACCAAATTTGGTGTTTACCTTAAAGCTATTGGAGCAGGTGAAAAAGCAGCTATGTTTTCCGGTATTCGTACCGATAGACTTAAGTTTATGGTATATGTTTTAGCCGGCGCAATTACTGGTTTTGCAGCTTTTATTAGTGCAATTAAGGTAGGTTCTGTAACTTCTTCTGGTGGAAATCAATTAGAAACTCAAATTTTGATTGCCTTAGTTTTAGGTGGCATGCCTATTTCTGGCGGTGCTATGGCACGTTTCGGAAATTGTGTAGTTGGATCATTACTTTATGTGGTTTTAAGCTCTGGTTTGACCATGATTGGTTTCACTACACAGATGATGCAGCTAATTCAAGGCGTAATTTTCTTAATGTTCGTAGCTTTGTTTGCTGATAGAAAGTCTATTTCCGTAATTAAATAAATTTTAGCCCCTTTTATACAAAGAAAGGGGTATTGCTAAAGGTACATGAGTATGAATAAGTTATATTTTGTTGTTGGTTCTCAAGATCTCTACGGTGAAGCTTGTTTAAAGCAAGTTGCTGCTGATGCCGCTAAGATGACCTCATTTTTCAATGACCATTTAAACGGCGTTGAAGTAGTACTATTACCTACTGTGGTCAATTCAGAGACCTGTATTGAGGATATGCGTAAGGCCAGCTGCGATGATGAGTGTATCGGTGTTATGACCTGGATGCATACCTTTTCTCCAGCTAAGATGTGGATTAAAGGCTTACAGGAGTTAAGAAAGCCTTTATTACATTTACATACTCAGGCTAATGAAAAGTTACCTTATGATTCCATTGATATGGATTTTATGAACCTTAATCAGGCAGCTCACGGCGATCGTGAATTTGGCTTTATTTTAGCTCGCATGCGTATTCCTCATAAGGTTGTTGCTGGTTTCTATGAGCATGAGGATGTTCTTGCTGAAATTTCTAAGTTCTTAGATGTCGCCCGTGCTTTAAACTTCTCTAAGCATTTAAAAGTTGCCTCTTTTGGTAATAATATGCGTGAAGTAGCTGTTACTGATGGCGATCGTGTACAGTCTCAAATTCAATACGGCTGGGAGTGCAATTATTTTGCAATCGGTGATTTAGTCAAGGAGATCAATGCTGTAACTGATGCAGAGATTGATGCTAAGATGGCTGAATATACCTCTAAGTATGTTATGAAGACTGATAAGATCGATGCAGTAAAGGAACAAGCTCGTTATGAGGTAGGTTTAGAGAAATTCTTGAGCGCCCGTAAGTTAGGAGCTTTTGCTGATACTTTCCAGGACCTTTATGGTTTACGTCAATTACCGGGCTTGGCTGCTCAAAACTTAATGGGCAAAGGTATTGGCTTTGGTCCAGAGGGTGATTATAAGATTTCCGCTTTCTCTGCCGTTTTAATGAAGATGGCTGAAGGCCGTAAGGGTGCAACCGGCTTTATCGAGGATTATACCTATGATTTAACAGCAGGTCAGGAATTAGAGTTAGCTTCTCATATGTTAGAGGTTCCTGTAAGTTTTGCTGCCACTAAACCAGAAATTGACGTATTACCTTTAGGTATTGGCGGTAAGGAAGATCCTGCTCGTTTAATTTTCGATGGTGTTGAGGGAGACGGAATTCAGGTAACTATGGTTGATATGGGTACTCATTACCGTATTATTTGTGCCGATATTGAGTTAGTAAAACAGCCTAAGCCTATGCCGAAATTACCTGTTGCTCGTATTATGTATCGTCATAAGCCAAACTTTAATATCGGTACTGCTGCTTGGTGTTATGCTGGTGGCGCTCACCACAGCGTAGTTTCCACTGCTTTAACTCGTGAGGATATTGCTTTGTTTGCTAAGCTTACTGGCACTGAGTTTATTGCTATTGGTGAAGATACTACAGAGGCTGATTTACAAAAATTAGCTTAATAATTTTAAAAGTCTCATAGATAATTTTATAAAATAAGCTAGTATTGTTTACTAGCTTATTTTTTTATTCCTGATATGGCTTTATGTTAGCCTTTTCCCATTTATTTAAATTATGCTCACGCAGCCACATTTGATAGGCATTGACAGCGTTTTGCCAGAGAATATAACAGCCAGGAGCAATAGCCGCAGTTGGAGAGAGATAGGTTAAGGCTATCCATAAACCGAACACCATATTTTTTTGGCCTAATGCTTGGCCTGCAGTAATGCGTTGATTTTCTAAATGCCCTAAGAGTTTCCCTAAAGTAAATTGGACTATTGTGCAAATGAGTCCTACTGTAGCTAATAGCCATAGATAGGAAGCATCTTCTTGCGAATTAAAAATATTAGCAAAAGTTCTGCCTGAAATTATTGTTAAAGTAAATCCCCATAAATAGAAACCAACATCTTTGAATTTAGTGATAATCAGCTTGTGTAGAGGCTTTACAAATAATTTAACAAAAAAAGCTATAAATAGTGGTAATACTATTACAGGAAAGACTTTATGCAGTAAAGTTAAGAATTGCTCTAAAAAAGTTCCTTGAACAGCATGTGAAAATATTGGAAAAATTAAAGGTATAGCTATGGCTGCAGCAATATTGCACATCAGTGTATATGTTGTAAGGGATGACTCATTACCGCCTAATTTACCAGCTAAAACAGCTGCTGAGGCTGCTGTAGGAGTAATAGTACAGACAATGATGCTTTCATATGTAATCAGATGGTCTGAGTTTGGATTATAAGCAATTATTAGAGCAAAGATTAAGCTTACGCCTACTTGATAGAGTACCAAAAGAAAATGCCATATCTTAGGCTTCATATCTTTTACATTTACTTTACAAAAGGCACAAAAAAGCATTAAAAAAATTAATATAGGCAATCCATCGTGAGCTAAAACTCTAGCAGGAGCTTTTAATGGTTGCAAAAAAGTAAAATTATGGAAACAAATGAAGGCTATAAAACCTAAACTAATTGCAATTAGTAGCATATAGGTTCTAAAACGTTTAATTAAAATAGATTTATTTATTTTCATAATAAAATTTGCTGCTGCCGCTTTAGTAAATTTGTAAAAAACCTTAGTTGATGTTTGCTATATTAAACTCAAATATTTTGAGGAATATAAGAATGAGCAATTTTAATGCAAAAATACAAGAATTTGAGAAGTATTTAGAAAATATAGCTTCTTTTACAATTAGAGAAGCTTTAGCTCAAGGCGCAAGTGAAGCCGAAATTTCTTTAGGAGGTGTCACTGGTCTTAATGTTTCAAGCCGAGATTGTGATATTGAAAATATTGAATTTAATCGGGATAACGGCATGGATATTACTGTTTATTGCAATAAGCGCCGTGGTAGAGCATCGACTACAGATTTGAGTAAGGAAGCTTTAAAGCAATGTGTATGTTCAGCTATCAATATAGCTTCTTTTGCTGATGAAGATCCTGATTGCGGTTTATGCGATAAAGCTCTGCAATGTACAGAATTTCCTGATTTAGATATCTTATTTGAACCTGATAGTGAACCAGAAACAGCCGCATCTTATGTGGTTGAATTAGAAAAAAAGGCTGTTGCACATTTACCTGCAGGAATAAAGGCTTCAGATGGAGCTTCTTATTCATCAAATGTGTATACAAATGTTTTTGCTAATTCTCAAGGATTTTGTCATGCTAGATCGGCAAGCTCTTTTTATAAAGGATTGACTTTATTGGGTGAAAGTAATGGTCATATGGAGCGAGGTAGCGGTTATAGTATCGCTCGTTCTAAAGAGGACTTATATGATGATGATAAAGTTATAAGAGAGGCTTTAGATCAAACTTTAGGCAAACTTAGTCCCAAAAGTGTTCCTACAGGCACTTATAACGTTATTTTTACTAAGGGAGCAGCTGTTTCTTTATGGCAGTCTTTGGTAAATGCGATTGCTGGTGGGGCTTTATATAGAAAAAGTTCTTTTTTATGCGACAGCATAAACCAACAAATTTTGCCTGAATTTGTTTCTATTAAAGAAGATCCTTCATTAAAAAAGACATTCGGCTCAGCTTCATATGATAATGAAGGTGTGGCTGTAAGACCTATGAATATTGTTGAAAACGGAGTACTTAAAGAATATCTGCTTTCGACATATTCGGCTAAAAAGTTAAAAATGCACTCTAATGGTCATTGTGGTGGAATTTATAATTGGTTTATAGATTTTGGCGATCACCAATTATCTTTTGAGCAAATGTTGGATAATGTTTCAGAGGGGTTAGTTATCGATAATTTGATGGGGCAAGGTATCGATCTTATTAGTGGAAATTATTCTCGGGGTGCATCTGGCTATTATTTTAAAAATGGCAAAAGAGTACACGCTGTATCAGAAATAACCATTGCCGGTAATTTAAAAGATATGTTTTGTAATTTACAGGCAATGGCTGATGATATTGATCAGCGGTTTAAGATAAAAACAGGCTCTTTATTATTGCCGCAAATGACTGTTTCTGGAATTTAAACTTAGAAAAAGCTCATTATCATGGAAGATAATGAGCTTTCTTTTTAATTGGTTATATTTGTTTTTTCTAATAACTCTTTGCCGTTAAGTAAACGTACATCCCGAGCTCCTAATAGAGGCTTACAGGCGTTGGCGAGTTTTTGTAATTTGATATGATTGACATTGATAGTACCGTCCTCTCTTTCGGTAATGTATTGATGTCGTTTTAATGTTTCACACATAATTTTAAATAATATTGGATCTGCAAATTCTGGAGAATTATTAGTTACATCTAAGGGTAAGCGTTTCGCATAATTTAAGCAAATATCAATAAATGTCTTGATATCAGTTGTGCCGTCTACAGTATGTTCAAGAGCTGTTTCTGCAACTAGGTAGCGGATTAAATTATGATAAATGCAACGCGATAGAATGAAAAATTCTGTATAACCATCGCCGGAAACATAGATCATATCTATATTCTTTGTTATGTATCCTTCATGTAAGAAAGTTTCTAAATAACGATCTATAAGCTCGTCAAGTCTTTCCTCCTCATCTGGAGCGAAAAGTTCGTGTCTTAGGAAATAAAATAATGATCGGGCATGAGCACGGACATCTTCATGTTTGATATGACCATTGCGCAAAATAATATTTGCAAGTAAAGCTGGTAAGGCAAATAGATGAACTATATTATTTTGGAAATATGTAAGCTGCAAGGACTGACCGTGACTTGGCCTTACAAACTTCATATCGTCGCCCACATCGTAAATTTTAAATTTATTAAGTTCTATTGCTTGCTGAATTAAAACATCAGTCGGGTCTTTAGGAATAGATTTGTGTCGATTTTCATCAACATGTAAAAGGGTTAGATAAAGATTTAAGCATTTACGCAATTGTCCCATGCTCATTGCATGGTCAGGAACGTTCATAATGGCTAAAGCGCATAAATTTATGCCATTAATCGTTGCAGCATCATTTAAATTGACAATAAGCCTTCTGGCTAATTGGTTGACAGTTTCGTGCAGCCAAGCAGGGCGTTTTAGCCCTGTAGGATCAATATCTTTTCGCCAGGAAGGAACATTTTGATTTAAGAAGCGTGTAACTACAACAGGTTCGCCAAATGTCACATAGCCTCGGCCATAATACCTAAAGCGCTTAAATATACCTAAAAGTTGGCGAGCACTTTCTTTTGCTTTTTGCTGGCCATTTAGTTCGCGCATATATGATCCAACTTCGGATACATGTTCATATCCTAAATATGTCGGAATAAAAGCTATAGGACGTTCCAATCCTCTTAGCTGAGCTTGTATAGTCATTGCTACCATTCCGGTTTTAGGCGGCAGAGTGCGGCCAGTACGAGATCGTCCCCCTTCAATGAAGAATTCAGTTGCGTAGCCTCTTTCAAATAACAGAGATAAATATTCATTAAATAAGGCAATATAGAAATTGTCGCCCTTCATTTTTCTGCGAATAAAATATGAGCCGCACCTTTTGATGAGTTGTCCTACAGGGAAGAAGTTTAAATTATCTCCAGAAGCAATCTGGGGAATAGGCAAACCTTCATGGAAAATAACAAATGATAAAAGAATATAGTCCATATGACTTCGATGACATGGAATATAAATAATTTCATGTCCAGTTTGCACTAAAGCTCTTACTCTATCAGCGCCGATAATTGTTTGGCCGTGGTAAATACGTTTCCAAATTAATGTTATTACTGAATTTAAAAATTTTAGTAATGAATAACGTGTATCGGCTACCATAACATTGTAGATAGCGCGTGCTTGAGCTTGCAATTCTTCGAAAGATTTACCTGTTTTTTGCTGTTCTTCTGTGATTGCTTTAATTACAGCAGGCCGCGTTACTAATTCGTCAATAACCATTTGGCGATTTGGTAAAGCTTTGCCGATTATAGAGCGCGCTTTCTTTAGGAAGGATAGTTTTATTACACGATGCATTAAGTGCTTTTTGTTGCGTTCTTTTACGCGTTTTTTAAAGGTTAACGCATCTATGGGGTCATCTATAATTGTACAATTATCGCGACCGGCAAAGGTCAGCATTAAAAATTTACGCAGAGACGGTGTTGCGGAATTAACGCCTCTTAAAGCTTTTCCTTCATAACCAGGATTTCTGGACCATAATACGGTAATCGGTAAAATTTGCACTTCTTGTCCTGGTTGTAAAGATAGGTCAAACCAGGAATTTAAAATAGGGGTTATATGACAATTATGAGCACCTTTACTTGAAAAAAAGCCTGGTCTGCGTAAATAACATAAACGTTTATAGGTTTTACCGTTTACTATTAAAGGTTCAAAAGGTGATGGCAAGCCTAACCTTTGAGTTAAGCGTTCGATACACATTAAATTTCCTATAGAAGAGGAAACTGTGATATAGCATATAGGCCGATTATGATCGATTTTTATATGTTTAAGCGGCTCATAAGGAATGGGAACGCATGTTGTTGTTAATCTAAATGGCCAATAAAAAATTGCTCGGAGAATTTTATTTAAAAGCATTTTTTTTCCCTTATTGTGCAATATTTATTTTTATTATAGGTGTTAACTTAGACAGGAGATAATTCTTTGCATTGTTTTTGCAATTTTGAGGCGATAAATCTTGATTAGCCTTAGGCTACTTGTAAAGAATTGGTATCATATAAGTCTTTTATATAACTTTAAAAAAAGAAAAAAAATGACAGTACATATAGATAATATTGAATGCGATTTTTCGAAAAAATATCGCACTTTGGTAATGCTAGCTGGTATGGCATCTGTAACTACAGCAGTTCTTTTAATTACAGTTAAAGCTGTAATTTGGTTTTACAGCGGCTCAACTAGTATTTTTGCATCATTAACTGATTCAATGTTTGATGCTTTAGCCTCTTTCATAAATTTATTAGCCTTGCGATATTCATTAACTCCGCCTGATGATGATCATCGCTTTGGGCATTATAAATCTCAATCTTTAGCTTCGTTAGCTCAAGCTGCTTTTATCGGGGGATCGGCGGCATTACTTATTTTGCATGGTATTAATCGCATTGAGCATCCGCAAGAAGTGGAGCATGTAGATTTGGCTATTTACGTAAGTATTATAGCTGTGGTTATTACCCTTGTTTTAATATTATTTCAATCTTTTGTTTTTAAACGTACTCAAAGTGAAGCAATTGGTGCAGATAGACTTCATTACTTATCTGATATAGGTTTTAATTTAGGCGTAATAATTGCTTTAGTATTAAGCCAGCAAGGATATTTATGGGCAGATGGTTTATTTGCGGCAATTATAGGTCTGTTTATTTTAAAGGGCGCTTGGGATATTGGTCGCCGCGCTATTGATACTTTATTGGATAAATCTTTAAGTGCTACTGAAATGATGAAAATTTCGCAGGTTATAAATTCTGTGCCGGGAATAATTTCTGTTCATGATTTGAAAACACATAAAGCAGGACCTAAAGTATTTATACAATGCCATGCAGTATTAAAAGGAAGTATGACAGTAAGCCATGCTCATTTAATTATCAATGAGGTTGAACATAAGCTAGAGGACCTGTTTCCTGAAACTGAAATTACTATTCATATGGAGCCAGATATTCCTGAAACTTATGAAACCGTAGTTTTTAAAAATTAGTGTAATAATATAAGTAAATAGCACTAATTTGAGGTTAATATGGAAGCTTCAAGCACAAGAGTACAAGAATTTTTTGCTGATTTAAAAAGAGAAGCTGAACTTATATATAAAAGAGAGCCAATGTTGCGTTCTTTTTTAGATCAAGCGATTTTACATAGTTCTGGCTTGGGTCATAGTTTAGGAAGAATGATCTCTCAATCTTTGTGCTGTGCAGAGGTTGGAAAATCTGAATTGTTCCAAGTTTGTGCTCAGGCTTATGCTTCTTGTCCAGATCTTTTAGACTGCGCTGTTTGCGATATTACAGCAGTAAAAAATCGAGACCCAGCTTCATCGTCTTTATGTGAAATTTATTTATTTTTAAAAGGTCCTAAAGTTTTAGAATCCTGGCGTGTGGCTAATTGGCTGTATAAACAAGGAAGAAAAGAATTAGCCGGATTTATTCAGAGCAGAATTTCAAATCAGTTTACAGTAGATATTCATCCTGCAGCTACAATTGGCCGAGGCATTATGTTGGATCATGCGTCAGGCATTGTTATAGGTGAAACAGCAGTTATCGCTGACACAGTATCTTTATTGCATGATGTAACGTTAGGCGGTACCGGCAAAGTTCAAGGAGATCGTCATCCAAAGGTTGGTAAGGGCGTTATGATTGGAGCTGGCGCAAAGGTTTTGGGAAATATTCATATCGGGGAGGGCGCTATTGTTGGGGCAGGATCCGTAGTTTTGAGGGATGTCCCAGCGCATACAACTGTAGTTGGTGTCCCTGCACGTGTAGTTGGCCATCCAGCTCAACAAATGCCTTCTTTAGCCATGGATCAAACTTTAAGCGAAATAACTACCCCTATAGAACCTTTATGTCCAATTTTAGAAGTCAAACAGGTTTAAGGAATTTTTATGCGTATTCGTGATTTGCTCAATCCACAGGCAGTTTGTCTTAATGCTGAGCCTAAGAATAAAGAAGAGGCTATAAATATACTTGTGGACATGCTATCGCGTACGGATTGTATCTGTGATGCTAAACGGTTTAAAAATGCAGTATTTGAGCGTGAAAGCAAAGGCTCTACAGGCCTAGGAGAAGGAGTAGCCATACCTCATGCTAAAAGTGCAGGAGTAGTTAAGCCAGGTTTAGCGGCTATGGTTTCTAAAGAGGGCGTAGATTTTGATAGCTTAGATGGCAAAAAAGCTTTTTTATTTTTTTTAATTGCTTCACCTCATCAAGCCTCTGATGCACATATTGATGTTTTAGCCCGTTTATCTAGTTTGCTTATTGATGATAATTTTAGAAAATCTTTAATTGAGGCAAAATCTAAAGAAGAATTTTTAGATCTTATTGATAATGCTGAGGTTAAAGAAATTGCCCATAAAGAGAAGGAGCAAACTAAGGATTTAAAAGGTAAGCAGAAACATAATTTGCCTAAGTATGACTTAGTTGCTGTTACCGCGTGCCCTGCAGGTTTATCTCATACCTATATGGCAGCTGAAGCCCTTGAGCATTGTGCTTTAGAAATGGGAGTTTCAATTAAGGTTGAGGCTGATGGTGCTGCAGGGAACAGAAATCGCCTCCTTCCTGAAGATATTGCTAACGCTAAGGCTGTAATTGTTGCTGCCGATCGCATGGTAGATATGGATCGTTTTATTGGTAAGCCTTTAGTAAGAACAGGAGTTGTTAGCGGTATAAGAAAACCAGATGAACTTATAACTAAAGCTTTAGATCCAGCTTGCCCAATTTATTTGCCTGGCTCAATGAATGAAAGTACCTCTTTTTCAATGAGGCTATACAGGCATTTGATGAGCGGCTTAACTTATATAATGCCTTTAGCCGCGACAGCAGGCATTTTATCTGCAATAGCCCGTCAGGAGTTATTTGCTTCTACTAATTTAGGCTTATTTTTAGATAGTATTGGATACAGCATTGGCACTTTATTATTTCCTGTATTAAGTGCTTTTATTGCTTTTTCTATTTCCGGAAGGATGGCTTTAGTTGCTGGATTTACCGGTGGTGTTATGGCAGATATGTTTGATGCAGGAGTTATAGGCGCTGTTTTGAATGGCTTTGTAGGCGGCGGAGTCGGATATATTTCAGCTGCATTCGGACAGAGATTTTTAAAGGGGCATGATGCAATGTTTGCTCTTTTAGTGTATCCATTAGTTGGAGCCTTATGTACAACTCTTATTGCGCAGTTTATTACTAATCTTCCTTCTGCATTTATCAATTCTCATCTTGAATATTATTTATCTTACGCTCCTAAAGTTTTATTAGTTATTTTAGGCGGTATTTTGGGCGGGATGATGTCGGCAGATATGGGCGGACCTTGTAATAAGATTGCTTATGCTTGTGGAGTTTTACTACTGGCGGATTGTTTACCTGAAAGCGGACCTGGAAGTAACATAATGGCTTCAGTCATGGCAGGAGGAATGGTTCCACCATTAAGTGCGGGACTTGCAGCATTAGCAGCAAGAAGATTTTTTACTTTACATGAAAAGAATATTGCTATGGCAACGGTGGTTAAAGGTTTATTCTTTATCACGGAAGGAGTTTTGCCTTATTTAATATATTCTCCTTTTAGAATGCGTATAGCATGTATTGTAAGTTCGGCTGTTGCTGGGGCTTTGTCTATGTGGTATGGCTGTGGATTGTGTGCTCCGCACGGAGGAATTTTCATTATTCCTTTAGCAGAAAATGCTGTCAATTATGTTATATCTTTGTCCATAGCTACGCTTGTTGGAATCTGTTTATTCATAATTTTTAGAATTGGGCAAAAGCATAATGAGTAATTATGCTTTTAAGACATTTTGATATAAAAGCTCTCTTGCATGAAATGTAAGAGAGCTTTTTAGCATATTTTTAATCAGGAAAGTTTAAGCTTTTGAGCATCGTCTCAAGGCGTTGCCGCCAAGTTTGCATAACTTCTCTTAGATGCTGATTTTCTGCTCTAAGGGAAAGCACCTCTTGACGTAATATTGCTAGATCTGATTCTGCTTTTTGTTGAGCATTTTGCACAAAAATTAATTTTTGGCTTAATTGCTCTGATAATTGCATAAGCTCATCTAAATCTGCAAGTAATTTTGTCTCACGTTGATTAAGCTTATTCATAATTAAAGAATATAGCGACTTAAATCCTCATTCTTTACAAGATCTGCCAAATGAGCATCTACGTAAGATGAATCAATGATAATCTGCGCTCCAGGGCTATCAGGAGCATCAAAAGATATATCATCTAATAGTTTTTCCATTAAGGTATGCAAACGGCGTGCACCAATATTTTCAGTTCGCTCATTAACTTGATAAGCATCCTCGGCAATACGTCTAATTGCACTTTCATCAAAGGAAATTTTTACGTTTTCTGTAGCTAAAAGGTGCTCATACTGAGCAGTAAGGCTATTATGCGGCTCCTTTAAGATTCTTTCAAAATCATCAATAGAAAGCGGCGAGAGCTCTACACGAATAGGCAAACGACCTTGAAGCTCTGGAATTAGATCAGATGGTTTTGACATCTGGAAGGCTCCAGAGGCTATAAATAAAATATGATCAGTCTTTACCATGCCATATTTGGTGCTGACAGTAGAGCCTTCAATTAAGGGTAAAAGATCTCGCTGTACGCCTTGCCTTGAAACATTGCCGCGATCTTGGCCTTCTTGGCAAATTTTATCGATCTCGTCAATGAATACAATACCATTGTTTTCAGCTAAAGAAATAGCTTGTGCCTTTATGTCGTCAGGATTTGTAAGTTTGCTAGCTTCCTCTTCGGTAATGAGTTTTAATGCTTCTGCAACTTTCATTTTCTTTGAAGATTGGCGATTAGCGCTTAAATTATCAAATAATGACTGTAATTGATTGTTCATATCTTCGATAGCAGGGTTGCCGCCTCCTATGATATTAACCATAGGACTTTTATCTTGAACAACAATTTCAATTTCTTTATTATCAAGTTCTCCTTCACGAAGCTTTTTGCGGAAAAGTTGTCTTGCCGGGCTAGCATTCTTTTCCTCAGCAGTAGCGCTAGGATTAGGAATTAAAGCATCTAAAATACGTTCTTCAGCAGCATCTTCGGCTTTAACACGATTATGTTTGAAGGCTTCTTCGCGAACCATTTTTATGGATATTTCCATCAATTCTCTGATAATGGATTCTACATCTTTGCCTACATAGCCTACTTCTGTATATTTAGTAGCTTCAACCTTTACAAAAGGAGCGTGAGCAAGTTTAGCTAAGCGTCTGGCAATTTCAGTTTTGCCAACTCCTGTAGGTCCTATCATTAATATATTTTTAGGTACAACTTCAGCACGTAGGTCTTTATCAAGTTGCATTCTGCGCCAACGATTACGAAGAGCAATAGCTACAGCTCTTTTAGCACTTTTTTGTCCGATGATATAGCGATCAAGCTCGGATACGATTTCACGAGGTGTAAGTTCAGTCATAATTTAGTATTCAATAGTTTCAATTACATGATTGCCATTAGTATATACACAAATATTAGAGGCAATCTCTAATGATTTTTTTACAATCTCAGTAGCACTTAAATCTGTATTCTCATATAAAGCACGTGCAGCCGAGAGAGCATAGTTTCCACCAGAACCGGTCGCAAGGATATCATCATCCATGCGGACTACATCGCCAGTTCCTGTAATTAAGAAGGAATCCTTTTTATCTGCGACAATTAAAATTGCCTCTAATTTTCTTAAGGCGCGATCAGAACGCCATAATTTAGCTAATGTAATACAGGCTCGCTCTAATATACCTTGATGTTCTTCTAATTTTTGTTCAAATAAATCAAGTAAGGTAAAAGCATCTGCAGTAGATCCTGCAAATCCGGCAATAACTCGATTGTGGAATAATTTTCTAACTTTAATAGCATTGCCTTTTAAAATGGTACTCTGTCCTAAAGTAACTTGACCGTCACCTCCTACAGCAACGACATTGTTACGTCTTACAGATACTATGGTGGTCATCTATTTGCTCCTAATAATTAGCTATTAAGCAAGCTGGAGTATAAGGGTTTACATTAAGATTAGAAG
>ULSM01053384.1_pt1 | contig 16103 bp, 16 predicted proteins | sample 1956381 | NCBI WGS metagenome assembly ULSM01 (sample SAMEA4835710, study PRJEB28245) | human gut metagenome | biome: gut microbiome; material: fecal sample | place: Denmark | collected 2008 | reverse complement strand
TTCCAGGCCATCGATGCCGAGGAGGTATTCTGTATCTATCTGCCTATGTATCTTTATGAGGGTACCTATCAGGTGGCGTGGAGCGGCAATGGCGCTAATCAGCAGCAGCTTCATGGCAAAGCAACAGGCAAGATCGCCTACTTGTTCTTAGCCAACGATGGCAAGGGTGAACTTCCCAAGGAACTTCGCGACTTTACAGCTTGCTTGCCTTACGATGCAGAGGCTCTGAGTCCTTTTGTGGCAGACAACATTGATGCCACTGATAGTCATATTCTCACAGCCTTGTCTACGATTACTGCCGAGGCAGTGTGGAAGAAGTGGGGATCGAAATTAACGGATAAGCTGGCAAAGAGTACGGTGCATGACCAAATAGGTAACCAAAAGGTTCGCAAGTTGAAGATTTCTCCCACTGTTGAACTGACCAAACTGGGAGAACCTCTCTTTGTACCTTTCTATTTCTCTTATTACACATATAACAATCGTCGCTATTGTTTTATAGCTGACGGTCAGGGTAAGCACCTGTCTTATAATAATCCCATTGACAAGCGCGAGAGTAGTTATGCGAGAAACTGTAAGGTTCTCATGCTCATCGTAAAATGGATGTGGATGTTGGCAGTGTTGGTATGGGCTGTTTACGACTACCGTTTAGCCATGGGGTATTTGGTAGCTTGGGCTATATGTAAGGTTGTTGTTGACAGGGTGCTGAAACTGCAAATAGCCCGTAGATTTAAACGTTCCAAGGAAACACGTCAGGCTGATGCTGACCTGTTTTTAGGAATATAGTCGCTATTTATCTAATTAGGGCTTCTATTTATGGGTGTGCGAGTCTTAGATCCCTTTCATTTGCTTCTTCCAAAGTGGTATGACGTGAATGTTATTAATAACTTTGCAAGATTCTAGTTAATATTATATGATGTTGGTTGAAATATCGGTGTATACTTTCAAGTTTCCTTTATTGGGAAAAGAAAATGATTGAAAATTTCCTTTATAAAGGAAACTTTAGTGTGGAGTCTTCTTTATAGGTGATGCTCTTTTGTTTCCCCAATAAGTATATTTATGCTTGAAAGGATGACTTAAACTTGTTTCTTCTTGTCATTCTTTTCTTCTTTTCATAACAACGCATATCATCTAATGCATAAACACATCTGTTTTTATCTTTTTTGAAAAATATTTTGGAAAAAGTTTTGAAGTTCCATTTATTTCTTGTACTTTTGCAAATATATCCCATGCCGATAGCTGTAGAATGCATGAATAATGCAGGGGACAGCAAGGGAGTGGGACAAATGTAAATTTGGAAGGGCGTTTGCTACACGCTTGTTCATGACAAACTGAAACCTGAGAAATTTCAAATCATCGTCAAGAACATGGCAACTGGCAGATGTCACGTTGTATGATTATATCATGATGTATATAATTCATATCGGCGTGGGGTCTGTGGTTGCTCGTTCAGCGATGATGGGTAATCTCAGGACCTCAGTTTGTAGAACGGGTAACAAGGCATGATCCCCGCTTTTTCTTTTTATATTATATAAGAATCTAAAACCTATGCCTAATAATAAAAGGCCTGTCTCTTTGTTTAAAGGACAAAACAAAGGAGAAAACTCTCCTAAAAGTGGCATACAAAATGTAGCCATGTCTCCCTATAATATACATGATGGGGTGACCCCTACTTATGTTTCAAAGCTGAGTGCAAAATGTTCTACAGACAATATAAAAACCGCCTCTTCTGCAGCAAATGTGGAAGAGGCGGTTTGGTTTTTGATGAGGGCTGCGTATGGACAAGAGAAGAAAGCGAAGGATTTTTTGGAGGCGAAAGGAATAGAGGTATTCTTGCCAATGCAAGAAAAATGTATTGTGCAGAATGGTAAGCGTAAAAACAAACAGGTGTCTTTAATTCCTAACTTCTTGTTTGTAAAGAGCACAGAGGCTGAAATGAAAAAATATGTGGGCAAGGGTGAACTCGGTTTCTTTCATCATTATTATGTACCTTATAGGGATGAAACAGGAAGAATGGTTGGCAGGAAAGGCATCAAACCCTTGGTGATACCAGCAAAGCAAATGAATTTTTTTATCAAGTGGAATGCTGTAGAAGAAGAGGATAAGTTGTTTGTTCCTGACGCCAAATTTAAGTTTGCAAAGGATGACAAGGTGAAAATTGTCAGAGGAAAGTTTGTTGGCTTTGAAGGTAAAGTTTGTCGAATCAAGGGACAGACAAGAGTTGGCTTAATAATCGAAGGTGTTGGAACGATTTTTACAGCATATATTCCTAAAGATTATTTGGAGAAAATGTGCTAAAAAATGATATGGAAACCATGAAGAAGGTTTGGGAAGTAGTAATATAATCGTTTGATTTTTGGACATTCTTTCGCGGATTGTGTGATAATCACTTATTATTTGTGCGACTAAACTCAAAATAGAATAAGAAATTAGAAGGAATAGAATTTTTTGTATATAAACTTTTAAAACGAAAGAACTATGAGACCGAATTTATTAGTACCTAAGGGTAAGTTGGCAATTGATGTTAGCAAACTGAAACGTAAGAAAATCGCTGAGGATTTGGCGAGCGGTAAACCTCTGCATATTAGTGCTTCTGGTGATGTCACAGGTAAGGAACAGGCAGAATTGATGACCCAAAAGGGTAAGTTGGCAATTGATGTTAGCAAACTGAAACGTAAGAAAATCGCTGAGGATTTGGCGAGCGGTAAGCCTTTGCATATTAGTGCTTCTGGTGATGTGACTGGTAAGGAACAGGCAGAGTTGATGACCCAAAAGGGTAAGCTGGCGGCTCAGTGGTATACTTTGAATCCTGAACTATTTGATGATGAGTGCCAAGCTATGAAACGTTTCTTCCCCCAATTTGAGTTGCAGCGGATTGATGACAGTTCGTCTTGTTTGAATAATTGTCTTTGTTGGGTAGGAGAACTCGCACCTGGAATTTTACCAGAACAATCTTGGCAAGTGATGGCTGTATATAAGCCTAATCATCCAACACCTTGTATGGGTGGTTCTGTATGTGTTTATTTATTGGATCCTACTATTGAGCAAGTAGAGGAAGCTTTGGAAGTAAAACATGTTTTTCATTCTTTGACCGATCATGATGGTGGACGTTATCTATGTACAACAAGAGCAGAAGACATGTCTGACAGTAGAGTAGAGGGTGATTACGCATATACTACTACTGCAGTGCAGACTTTAACTTGGGCCGTAAAATGGTTAACTGCTGTGGAATTGGTGTTAACTGGAGATTTAGATATACGATATTTTCAAGAGGAAGGTAGGATTTAAGCTATGGAAAAACAACCTTATGTAGTTTTTAGTCAGCGTGCATTCAACTCTATTGTTACAGAAACAATTCATAAACATCCTGTTGAAACTGGTGGAATTCTTATAGGTTATGTCTTGGATAATGGTGTACGCATAGTAGTAGAGAATATTCCACCTGGTCAAAATTCTCAGCATAAATGGGGATATTTTGAGTATGATGAAGTTTTCGTTAATTATCTCTCCAATGTTGTGGCTCGCCAATATAAAGGTAATTTACAAGTTTTAGGATTATGGCACAGGCATCCAGGAAGCTTAGATACTTTTTCTACGACTGATGATGAAACCAATCTTTTGTTCGCGCAGGGACAATCTTATGGTTCTATATCTGCATTAGTTAATTGTGATTCAAAGATGCGTATCACAATGTACCATGTTGATCAGCTGGGGCAATATACGCATATAGACTGGTTTGTGGATGATGGCGATTTGATTCCTGAAGAGTATTTACAGTTGTGGTATACTACTGAGGAAAGTTTGCCTGATTTTAAAAAAATGCCGAATAGTCAAGTTTGTTCACAAGAGTCTTCAAAGGTAGAAAACCTAACGGAAAAAGATGAAAATGAAAGAGAAAGTAATGTTGAATGTAAGAATAAATATTCAATAAGACAGGCTCTTTTTGATATCAAAGAAATTTTAAATAAACTTAGCTAATGACAAATTTGCAATTACACTCTAAACGAGAGCCTCAGTTAGCCTTGCCATCTTCTGTTGCTGAGGCTAATAGCGGTGTTCTGTATACGGGAATGCTTAAAGGATATTATGTACCGAATACAAATTATTATAATGTACTACCTATAGATGTAGAGATTGCAAAAGATAAGAGTACAATTCTTGGTGAAATCTTGGAGTATGATCCCTTAGCTGAATTACACGATGAAGAATTGAAATGTATTAAGTTCCTTGATGTTGAGATTGATCAAACAAAAACGGCAATAGAACGTTTTAGGGAAATACGTTCTCGAAAGATCTCTGATGAAAATGTAACATATGTGAAGAACTTTTTACGAAATAAAATTACCATTGATGTTGATTCTTCTATACCCTTTTTGATAGGCTGGTGGAAGGGAAAAAAACTACATCTTCTACAAATAGATACGCTATATGAGGTTAAGATAGAATCCTATGCATTGCAGATGGATGTTTTTTCTCGTAATGTCGGAATATTGGAATCTTCTGTGATGTTGCAAAAACGTGCAGTGTTCATTGGATGCGGATCTGTAGGTAGTTTAGTGGCTGTTGAATTGGCAAAAGCAGGAGTAGGTTATTTCATGCTTATAGACAATGATATATTTGGTTATCATAACATTTGTCGACACCAATGTGGAATCTACGATGTGGGACGCCTGAAGACTGATGCGCTTGCAGAACGTATTCTTCAAATAAATCCTTATGCGACGGTCATAAAAAAGAATTGTATGATTCAAGAGGTAGATCGGGATGAGATGAAAGATTTCTGTAACAAAGATGCTATATTTATTGGAGGTGCAGACAATCGTGAAGGGGATTTATATGCAAGTGATTTTGCTTTGGAACTTGATATTCCGTTTGTGTCTATAGGCTGTTGGGAACGTGCTTTTGCAGGAGAAATCTTTTATTGTTTGCCTAAAGGTATGCCTACATATCGAGATTTCTTGAAAGCAATGGGATATATATCAGGTCGTGTGACACAAAATAGGCGTTTCTATACAGCTGAGGAAGATTTGGAGAAAGTAAGTTTTGAACCAGGCATTTCTGCAGATGTAAACTTTATAACAATAATTGGGGTCAAGATAGTATTGGACTTATTGAATAGAGATACTCCTGGTTTTATTCAAAGGCTAATTCCAAACTTGACTCAATATACATTGGTGTGCAATACTAACAATCCCGAAATAGGAGGAGAGCAAGCAGAAATATTTAAATATCCGCTTCAGGTAACCACAAGTATTTATATTACAAAATAAAAATGCGATGGCTGATTTTGATCAATATGGACGAATTATAAGGAAAGCGAGTAGCGTTTTACCACATTATCAAGCAGACACATCCTACGATGTGCATAATTTTAATACTCCGAGCGGAAGTTGGTGGACACGTTTGGATAATACGGTAAGACGTTTTGGTAATTGGTATGATGGTATTTATTCCGCATTGACAAGTGCAGTGGCAATACTATTTTTGGGTGGTGGCCTGTTATATTTGGTAGTTCTTGTTATTTCCACTTTTATCCAAGACGGACTGGGCATGGGAATTCTAAGCTTAGTTTTAAGTTGTATTGTAGGTTATATCGGTTTTTATGTTATTTCATTTATTATAGTGATATTCGGTATTGCCTTTTGGTTATTCCGTTGGGTAGTTTGGAATATCTATACTCTGATAGCATTCTTGATAGTAGTTGGATTGATAATGTTCGCGTAATTGAAAATTCGAAAGAATAATATAAGTTTAATCATTAATAGAGTATCTTATGGAAAAACTAATGAAAGTATTGGATGTAGTGAAGAATATAGTCCTTTGGATTTTGGGCTTGATTCAGAAAATTGTGGCAAAATTGCTTGTTGCTTTAGGTGACTATTTGCAAAAGAAACCGCAAGATTGGAATAGTTAAAGTTTTGTAAAATGATTCAAAGAGGTAGAATCAGAAAAATAAGATTTCAAAAATCATATTAGGTAAAGTCCAACCTATGCGATACAACAGAGAAATAATGGACATGTATTAATTTAAATTTTTGTAAAAATGAAAAAAGAAGTTTTTGAAAACCCTTCAATTGAAGTTGTCGCTCTTGATGAAAACGAGGTGATTTCTACTGGTGATTGTTGTGGTGATGGTCATTGTGGTGATTAATAATACCAACAAATGACGGTTTTACAACCTATTGCTCCCTTGATACATAAAATATTGAGGGAGCAAGTTTATAATTTAAATGTGGAATATAGATGTCCAACATTTGTATTCAGTATACCTATTCCAGAAGGTGTGCTTGCATACAATCTTCTGACAAAGGAATATGTTTTATACAAGAATTTACAAGAGGAAAAAGAAATCTTAGTGAATAAATGGTTTCTTGTACCTGATTCTTTTAAAGAATTTAAATTTGTATTAAACATAAAGCAACTAATAAAGGAGATAAGCCATCAAAATAAAGAAATTCGTAATTATACCATATTTACAACTACAGATTGTAATGCAAGGTGTTCTTATTGCTTTGAAAATTCATTCTCGAAAGTAAGAATGTCGCATGATGTAATTTTAACTACAGCAAAATTCATAAAGAACAATTATAATGGCAATAAACTTACAATTCATTGGTTTGGAGGCGAACCTTTGTTTAACGTTGCTTCTATAGAAAAGATAACTGATGTACTGAATAACTTAGGTATTCGTTTTGAATCACATATGACCTCTAATGGCTTCTTGTTTACACAAAAAATGATACAAGAAGCGAAGCATAAATGGCATTTAAGGAAAATACAAATAACGTTAGATGGTACTAAAGATAAATATAATCAAATTAAATCTTATATAAACAAAGAACATAATCCTTTTGGAAGAGTTCTACGTAATATAAGAAAGATGTTGGATAATGATATTTATGTGACAATTAGATTAAATTTATCTCTTGAAAACTATTCAGATTTGGTAGAATTAGTAGATTATTTAGCTGATAATTTTTCTAACTACAAGACTTGCAAAATTTATGCTATGCCTTTATTTGAGATTTTTGAAGATTATAAAAACAGAAAAGATGCCTTTTCAAAACTTTTAGCTCTTCAGACTTTGATTGAAGAAAAGAGTATGGATTTGGGATATGCTTATTTTGACAAGGTTAGACTTAATCATTGTAAGGCTGATAGTAATTTAGAGTCTATTATTATTTTTCCTGATGGTAATATAGGGTTATGTGAACACAAATGGGAATCTCTATATATAGGTAATGTTTGTGAACCATCCAGTATGAACAAATTGGAAATAGCCAAATGGACTCAATATAATATGCCTCTTGAAAGATGTTCGATTTGTCGTCTTTTCCCTGATTGTTTGAAATTAGAAAAATGTGAAACAAACAATACATGCTTCTACGAATTGATAGAGTATGACGAGCATTTAATAAAAAGGCAAATGATTAAAAAATTCAAAGAGTATGCGACTAAAATATAAAATATCGGTAAATAGCATTGCTGACCAAAATATTGGGATAGCTGTGGGCAAAGATGCTCTTGCTTTTAAAAATTTATTGTTTTTGAATAATACTGGCAAGAAGATCTTGGAACTTTTAAATGAAGATATATCTCGTGATTCGGTCATTCAGATAATGCAGGAAACTTATGATGGTGACAAAATCATCGTAGAAAATGATACAAATTTATTTTTAGATAAGCTAATAGAAATTGGTCTTGTTGAAAATGACAATATTTAAGAAAATCCTTGATGATAAAGGGGTCTTAGTGTATTCTAACAAAGGAAAAAGTATGCTTCCTTTGATAAAAGAAGGAAGAGATATTCTTGTCATAAAAAAGGAAACAGAAAATATTAGAAAATGGGACATCGTACTTGTACAGAGACCAAGTGGAAGATATTTATTGCATCGAATAGTTAAAATTCACAGCGATGGGACATATACGCTTTGCGGTGATAATAATATTATCTATGACTTCGGAATAAAAAAATCAGATATAATAGGAAAATTAGTTGCGATTATTACTGATGGGAAAGAGAATAATCTCACAAGTTTTAGTTATAGATTATACGTGTTGTTTTGGTGTAAGCCAATATATATAAGAAAAATTTGTTTAAAAATATGGAATACTCTAAATACAAAGATTTACCACCATTAATAACTATAACGTGTGCTCAAAATATTTTAAAAGGTTTGGGGCTTAAATGGTCAGAAACGATTTTACAACCATCACCACATCTGTATTCGACAAGGTTGGAGATTGAAAAACTTGAATGGGGAACGAATGGAAAGGGGACAACTGAAGATTTTAGTAGAGCAAGTGCATATGGAGAAATGATGGAGCGTTTGCAAAATCTCCATTTACCCGATTTGCTTATAGATATGGTGGATGAAGCAACAATTAAATATGGTGGTTTCACATATTTTCCTGATGAATCCTCGGTTTCTTTAAAGACTATTTTGGAAAAACATATTGATTTAAAAGAAGATATGAGAAAATCTTATGAAGAGTCAGATAATATTCTTCCTTCAGATCAAGATTTATATGAAATATGGACCCAATGGAATGATAACAATGAGTCGTTCAAATCAATACCATTTTATAGCATAAGAAAGAAAGAAGTTGTTCAACTTCCTTTCGAAATAGTTAGACGTTTGTGTCGTTCTAACGGAATGGCTTCAGGTAACTCTTTTGATGAAGCTTTGTGTCAAGCGCTTTCTGAGGTCATTGAGCGTTACGCATTGGAAATGATTTTTACTAAGCAATTGACACCGCCTGAAATCCCAAAAGCTTTTATTAAAGAAAGAAGTCCCGAATTATATAATACTATTATAGAATTGGAAAAGAAAGGACCTTTTAAACTTTTGGTTTTTGATGGAAGTCTTGGCCATAAACTGCCTGTAGTTTGTATAGTATTTATTGATTATTTGAGGCAAAAATATAGGATAAAGTTTGGGTGTCATCCCTTGTTCTGTATTGCTTTAGAACGATGTCTTACAGAATTAGCGCAAGGGTGTGATTTCTCAGAAGACAGTAATGAGAAATTTTTGACTTCATGGGATTTATCTAATTTGCAAAAATGGGATACATTAAAAAATTGGAGTACAATGTTTAGATCAAACTACGGAAGTATCCCTTTAAGTATATTTTATTCTGTACCATCATGGAAATTTGTTCAATGGAAACAAATAGCCGATTATGATAATAATAAAGGTTCTAAATTGCTCATGCAATTATGCCTCGGTATTTCTACAGATGTTTATATTCGTGACAACAATTTCTTGGGCTTTCCAAGTGTAAGGGTATATGTACCAGGTATATCAACCGTTTATAAATTTAATCCATTAGGTAACAAGAATTTTTTGCCAAAAAGTTTGTTGATGAAACTTCAATCATTTCCTTCTGTTGCCAAGTATTTATCTAAGGAGGATAAAATGCATATATATGATATTTTCAAGAAAGATTATCATTCAATTTATGCTGAGAATTTAGGAGTGTCTGTCCCCATATTATTAGGTGCTATCAATGCCGAGTTGGGACATTTGGATGCGGCTATAAGATATCTTAATACAGAGATACAGCCTTCGCTATTTATTAAGGCTGTAGTAAAGGAGTTGGAAATGAGAAAGATAAATATTAACGAAGAAGATAGAGATAACATGCTAACAATCTTCTTCGGTGCTAAGTACAAAACATATGTCGCATTAAATTGGAGAGACAACAATATTGTTAATGGCTTGTTTGATCCATTTAGATTAAAACGAGGTAATGCCGAATTGGATAATTGTTTCAAAAAGACTAATGATTGTGTATCTAAGTTGTTTAGGTCGCTAAAGAAAAGAATGGAGGAAAATATTGTATCTCAAGATCATATAGGTAGTATAATCTTTGGAAATTAATTGGATTCTATATTTCATTTATATATGAGTGTAAGATAATTAAAACTTGAATTAATCAGAAATAAATATTTTTTGGAGTTTATGATGAATAAGTTATACAAATCATGGACAGAAGAAACTGGTTTTAAAGCTCCTGCTACAGTTTCAATCGAAGTTACTATCAGATGCAATATGCGTTGCCCTATGTGTGATAGAACGCACAAAGAAGATTATATTAAGCATTTGAATGAAATACCAACAGATGTGTTGTTGAAAAACATCAACAGTTTGGGAAAGATGGGGGTAAAACAAATCTTATTGATAGGTGGTGGTGAACCGCTATGTCGTAAAGATTTACCCATTATCATGGAATGTATTAAACAAAATAGAATAAAATGTCATTTGTGGACTAATGGCACGTTATTCGATGAGAAAAATGCAGAACGTATTATAAAAAATGCTGATATAATAACGATATCATTGGACAGTCATATTGAAGCGGAACATGACAAGTCGAGGGGAGTAAAAGGTTCCTATGCTAAAATTATGGAAACGTTGAATTTGATAAAGAAATATAGGCGAAGTAACTTGCTGCTTAGATTTCATAGTGTGATTTCTAAAATCAATATAGATAATTTAGATTCCATGGTTGGTTTTGCTAAAGAAAAGGGAGTAGGCGAATTGGGCGGTGCAATAATTAATCCATGGGATTTTGCACCACACGAAATGCTTTTTACACCAAAAGACAAGTTAATAGTTGAGGAATCAATTAACCGTTTCAAAGAAAAGGCAAATAAGTACAATATAGCATTGGCAGGTACCTACAATTCCATTTTTGACAACAATCTGAAACAATATATTGACGAATTGAATATAGAAGAATCTTCTGAAACTCCTACAACTTGTTTTGGGTTGTGGTCAATGTCTACTATACGTCCAAATGGAGATGTGTCCATCTGCTGTTTTACTTATAAGCCAATTGTTGGAAATCTCTTGGAGAATGATTTTGAGCAAATTTGGAATTCTGATAGAGCAAAAGCTATGCGACAAAAAGTAAAACAAGGAATGTTCTTAGACATACCCTGCAAGGGATGTACTCTTGGGCGTAAAGCACTGACAAGTATAATGAAGTCATGTGAAAATTCCGATGAAATATTGGACTCTTTGGTATTGAAGTCAAGATAAATGTCTTATTTTCTGATTCACAATGCCAATAGTGACAAAGTTTTGGTTTCTGCTTATCTTTTGGATGAGAAAACCATAAAAATAGTCTGTGCTATTTCGTACGATTATTTGCAATCCGTTGAAGTGCTTTGGAAATATAGGTATGACTGCAATGCTGATTTTTATCATAAGAATTGTCATTCAATATATAGAGGAAATGTAAAAAGCATATGGGAGTGTGTTATTAATGTTTGGAAATGTGATATAAACTTTATCGTTAAGGTTGAAGGTAAAACATATTTTTGGCATTCGGAAATCGGTTGTCACAAAAATAAGGAAGAAGCCATTCCTTTTGCTTTTACAATCCCGATGATAAGAGAAAAAGATTACAAACGTTATTTACCTCAATTACCTCATTGGCTTAATGGATGCACCTTTTATGAGATATTTGTTGACCGATATAGAAAGCACAAGGAAACTATAGGCTCTTATTCTTGGCAAACCCGGCCACCCACAAATGATTTTTATCACCATGCCATTTATGGAGGAACTTTGCAAGGCATAATTCATGCAATTATTTTTGATGGGCAATATCTTAAAAAAATGGGTATAGGAGGAATTTATCTTACGCCAGTATTTACTTCTCCTTCGAATCACAAATATGATACCGAAGACTATTTTTCTATAGACAATTCATTTGGCAGCAAAGAAGACATGATAAACCTTGTAGAAGTTGCGCATGAAAATAATATAAAAGTCGTCTTGGATGGAGTATTTAATCATTGCAGTGAAAAAATCAGAATTCAAAATAATAGAGGTAAGGTTATCCATCTGGTCGATGAAATAAAAAAGTGTGGTAAAGAAACACCATACTATTATTGGTTCGAATGGGAGACAAATGAAAAATGGAGAGGGTTTGCCAATCTTTTACACATACCGATTTTAAATACCAGTAACGAAGACTGTGTTGCTTATTTGCTAAATGTTATAGAATATTGGACTAAGCTAATAGATGTTGATGGATGGAGGCTTGATGTTGCTAACGAACTGGGTGATACTTTTATAAAAAACATTCAAAATGTTTTGAGTTCAAAATTTTCCAATAAATGGCTTTTAGGAGAGATTTTGCATAATGGTGAACATTGGTTAGATAATGAACTCTTGTCAGGAATAACTAACCATCATTGGCATGAAATTGTAATCAAATTCATAACAGGAAAATGGTGCTCAACAGAATTTGTAGAACACTTGTTATCTTTATGGTTGCGTTATCCTTCAACATTTTATAAAGGTGTTATAAATTACTTAAGTAATCATGACACTGCGCGTATAATGACCCAAATAGATAGTGAACAAAACTATGATGAAAAAATTAGCAAATGTATTATTTCTGTAGTGCTGTTGTTTACATCGTTAGGTACTCCTATGGTATATTATGGTGATGAAATAGGAATGGAAGGAAATGTAGATCCTGATTGTCGTAGATGTATGGAATGGGATGAAAATTATTGGGAGCCATTCAAAAAGGAAGGTCGTGAAAAATTAAGAAATGTATATTCATGCTTAATCCATTTTAGAAGAGAAAACAAATGGTTAGCTGATGGAATATGGCAAATTCTATTGCATGATGATAGTCAGCTTTTGATATACAAAAGATATAATAGCAGAAGTATAGATGAGGTGTGTAAAAATACCGAGGAAATTATTGTTATTGTCAATCCAAGTTATAATTGTTTTGATGTTAATATAAAGGATTCTTTACGTTACGAACATTATACTGACGTGTTGTCCGGAGATAGAAAAGCAGCAGATAGCCTCCAACAAATTTGTGTAAAACCATTTTCCTCTACAATACTATACGGGAAAGATTATTAAAAATGAATAAAAACTTAAAGAAAATTTTTACTTACATAAAATGTGATTATGCCCGTTATGGAAAATCACCAACTTTATTGAATATTGTTGCTGATATAATAACAAGTAGCAATCATAGTTTTAGCTACTGCTTTTGGTTGCGTTTAGCTTCTTTACCGAATGCCTTTTATTGGATTGCTTCTATCATGCACAAGCGATTGTCTAAAATCTATGGTATCCAAATATATCCAACAACGGATATTGGACCTGGGTTATGTTTAGGGCATGGTATTAATATAATCGTCAATCCTAATGCTATTATTGGGAGAAATTGTAATCTTAGCCACTTTACGACCATTGGGTCAAACGACGGTAAAGCTGCCATAATAGGAAATAATGTCTATATTGGTCCCTCTGTTTGTATAGTTGAAGATGTAATCATTGGAGACTCTGCAATAATTGGAGCTGGTGCTGTTGTAGTAAAGGATGTTCCAAAAGGAGCCACAGTCGCTGGTGTTCCAGCAACAGTAGTTTCTTATAGGGAACCTGGTAGATACATAAGAAATAGATGTGAAACATTTGTAGACATAACTAATTTGGAGAACATTTATAAAAATTTAAATAAAGATTATTTGTGATTAAATGCTTAGGTTTGCAGAAAAGTTGTTTATATGTTATGTTTGCTGCTAAATTCTAACTTTTAAAAATATGTGCAGCAGCGAAGATTTGAAAAGATTCTTTTCAAGTTATTCGCATTTTGGATGTTTTACTTTAGTAATGTTTTATTCTATATTAGAAAATGAAGAATTTTATATTTGTACTTATGACAGTTGCTTATAGTATGCTGTCATCTTTTCTTTTTTGGCTGTTCTTTAAGTGGATCACACCTTATGTGATGAATGCCTCTTGGATAATGCTTCTTTTGTACCCTTTTTTGGCATTAAGCTTTATTTGTATGATAGTAAGTTCTTATGCTGGTTTTTTATCCTTCCTAAATGGCTTTTTTATGAAAGGCAATATGGCGGCTAAGGTTATATATACTATTATTTGTTTGTCATGGGGATATTCTTCCTGCGCATTGCCTTTCCGTTTGAATATGGAATTTGGAGTTTGTCAATGGATATTAGCTATCATGTTAACATGTACAGCTTTGTGTACATTTGCATTTTTTATATTGGTGGCCTATGTAAAGATCGGTAAATCTGAAATTGAAAAACTCCATTAGTCTCGGTGAGAATGATGGGATAGGCTGTATCATATAAAACAAAGAAACCTCCCAATGTTCTTTCGAACGATGGGAGGTTTTGTTCTTTTTAGCAAATTGCTCAAGATTACTTGCGGAGACCGAGGGCCTTGATGATGGCACGGTAGCGATTGATATCGCGGTCGTACAAGTAGTCGAGCAAAGCGCGACGCTTTCCTACAAGCTGTGTCAATGCACGTGTTGTAGTATAATCTTTACGGTTCTGCTTAACATGTTCCGTCAAATGAGCAATACGGTATGAGAACAATGCTATCTGGCTCTCAGCTGAACCAGTATCAGAGTTAGACTTTCCGTACTTGCTAAAGATCTCTTCTTTTTTTGCTTTGTCTAAATACATTGCTTAAAAACTTAATAATTGATTGAATAAAATATTGTGCATTTTAAAAATGCGGTGCAAAGTTACAACTTTTTTGTTATTCATGCAAACTTTTCCGATATTTTTTGTAATTTTGCACCCAAATTCATAAAGTACTTAAGGTAAAAAAATGCAAGACATTAGAAACATTGCAGTTATTGCACACGTAGACCATGGTAAGACTACCCTGGTAGACAAGATGATGCTCGCTGGCAAACTCTTCCGTGATGGCCAGGATAACAGTGGCGAAGTTCTCGACTCCAACGACTTGGAGCGTGAGCGTGGTATAACCATTCTTTCAAAGAATGTGTCTATTAATTGGAAAGGTATTAAAATCAATATCCTCGATACTCCTGGTCACTCTGATTTTGGTGGCGAGGTTGAGCGTGTACTCAATATGGCGGACGGCTGTCTGCTTCTTGTCGATGCTTTCGAGGGTCCTATGCCTCAGACTCGTTTTGTGCTGCAGAAGGCTTTGCAGTTGGGTTTGAAGCCTATCGTTGTAGTAAATAAGGTGGATAAGCCTAACTGCCGTCCTGAGGAAGTTTACGAGATGGTGTTCGACCTGATGTGCGACCTCAACGCTACTGAGGACCAGCTCGACTTCCCTGTAGTCTATGGCTCTGCCAAGAATGGCTGGATGGCTGAAGACTGGAAGACTCCTACCGACAACATCGACTATCTGCTCGATAAGATTGTAGAGGTCATTCCTGCTCCTAAACAGTTGGAGGGTACACCTCAGCTTCTCATCACCTCTTTGGATTACAGCTCTTATACGGGTCGTATTGCAGTGGGCCGCGTACACCGTGGTACCTTGAAGGATGGTATGAATATCACTATCTGCCATCGCGACGGAACTCAGGAGAAGACTAAGATCAAGGAACTCCACACTTTCGAAGGTATGGGACACCAGAAGACCGACCATGTGGATTCAGGTGATATCTGTGCCGTTGTCGGTCTGGAGAAGTTCGAGATTGGCGATACCATCTGCGACTTCGAGAATCCTGAGCCTCTTCCTCCTATTGCTGTCGATGAGCCTACCATGAGTATGCTCTTCACCATCAACGACTCACCTTTCTTCGGTAAGGAAGGCAAGTTCTGCACCTCCCGTCACATTCAGGACCGTCTGAACAAGGAATTGGAGAAGAACCTTGCCCTTCGTGTACAGCCTTACGAGGATACTACTGATAAGTGGATTGTCAGCGGACGTGGTGTGCTCCATCTCTCTGTGCTTATCGAGACAATGCGTCGCGAGGGCTATGAGCTTCAGGTAGGTCAGCCACAGGTTATCTATAAGGAGATCGACGGTGTGAAATGTGAGCCTGTAGAGGAGTTGACCATCAATGTTCCAGAGGAGTTTGCCTCTAAGATGATTGATATGGTGACACGTCGTAAGGGCGATATGACCTCTATGCTCAACATGGGTGACCGTGTGGATATCGAGTTCGATATTCCTTCACGTGGTATCATCGGTCTTCGTACCAATGTGCTGACAGCTTCGCAGGGCGAGGCCATTATGGCACACCGCTTCAAGGAGTATCAGCCTTATAAGGGCGAGATCAGCCGCCGTAGTAACGGTAGCATGATAGCTCTGGAGACAGGTACT
>ULSM01051378.1_pt1 | contig 16172 bp, 18 predicted proteins | sample 1956381 | NCBI WGS metagenome assembly ULSM01 (sample SAMEA4835710, study PRJEB28245) | human gut metagenome | biome: gut microbiome; material: fecal sample | place: Denmark | collected 2008 | reverse complement strand
CGACCCCGCGACGCTCGCACGCGACTGCGCTGTGTTCAAAGAGCTTGGATATGAAGTCGAAGAAGCGACACCCGTTGATCTCTTCCCGAGAACGGCGCATGTGGAGACGGTATGCTTGCTGTCTCGAGCGATATGAATTTCCGGCGACTTCGTGAGAAGCGTTGGTGAGATATCCGGCTTACCTATATGAAGGAGGAAAAATGATAGCATGGAAATCAAATTATACGAAGACAGATACAGGGACGATATGATTTTCATGGTTTTGCAAGCCAAGGACGCGCTTGGAAGAATACCGAGTATCAACGAAGACCTGCTCGATATCAAAAAGAATTACTTTGACCGTGGGGATATGTTCTGGATCGCGGCGGATGATAACGACAGGGTGATCGGCTGCGGCGGGTATTCGAGGATCGAAGGAACGAATGAAGCGTTTATTCATCGGCTGTATATAAAGGCATCGGAAAAGCGCAAGGGCATCGGTTCGGCTCTGCTTGAAACTATTGAGGCGGGAATGCGCGGCAACGGCATTACGGCAGCGCGGGTGCATCTCGGCGATCCGCCGGAGCAGTGGTTTGAGTCCTATTCATTCTATCCGAAGCACGGGTATGCCGAATACGAGCCGCGGTATATGAGAAAGAAATTATAAAGACAAGTAGGAGTTTAAAGGGGAGAAAATATGAATAAAGCAGGAACGCAAAGAATAGAAACCGATAGATTGATACTTCGAAGATTCAGATTAGAGGATGCAGAGGATATGTATGCAAATTGGGCATCTGATCCCGAAGTCGCGAGATTCCTGACATGGCCGACGCATTCGAGCGTTGAAGTGACAAAGAGCCTTCTCGCCGATTGGATACCCGGATATGAAGATGGCGGATACTTTAATTGGGTTATGGAGTATAAAGAAACAGGAAAGGCTATTGGTAATATTTCTGTTGTAAAGCTTAATGAGAATACAAAGGCTGCTGATATGGGTTATTGTATGAGCCGGGCGTACTGGGGGCAGGGATTAATGCCTGAAGCATTAAATGCCGTGATGGATTATCTTTTTGATGTTGTCGGACTAAATCGTATTGCCGCCTGTCATGATGCAAACAATCCAAAATCAGGACGCGTTATGGAAAAAGCCGGAATGAAACGGGAAGGTATTCTTAGAGCTGCCGGAAAGAACAACCTCGGAATCCATGACGAGGTGTGGTATGCGATGATCCGAAATGACAGGAAGAAATGAAGAATCGATTTTTTGTTACAGAAAAACAATGAACAAATTTCACTTTGCCGAGGCAATGAAGTCGATCCGAGTGCCTTGACTTAGCCGCTCGACGGCATATTCCTGACGGGGAGCGTGTGCGGGCAGCGTGAATATGCTTCTTTTTATTCACACCAAAGAAGAATACAAAACAGCAGACAGAATCGTAAAAAGATGTTCGCGATAAGCTCAAAATCCGGCCGACACACAAAACCGCATAAAAGACGGGCACCGGTTTCACGGTGCCCGTAGTTTTATCTTGTCTCATCCATCCAATCGGACAGGCGCGTCATGCTTTTTTCGCTGCCGACAGCATAGAGAATATCGCCCTCACGGAACATATAATCGGGATGCACATTGTCTGTCAAATTTCCGTTGTTTTCTATAGCGATTATGTTTACTCCGAACCTTCCCCGCATATCGGCGGACATTATCGTCATTCCGACGATCTTACGCGGAACTTCAAGCTTAAGGAGATTCAGCTTTCGGCTCAGCTGAACAAAGTCCAGCATATTGGGAGTTTCCAGTTTGTGGGCGAGTCTGACTGCCATATCCCTCTCGGGGTAGACGACTTCTGCGCCGAGCTTCTTGAGTATCTCGCCCTGCTCGGCGCTCGCGGCCTTTGATATGACGGTCGGCACGCCGAGAGAGACAACGTTGAGAGTAGTCAGGATCGAGGTGTCCATCTTTTCTCCGATGCAGACCACCACGACGTCGCAGTTTTGTATTCCGGTCTCCGAGAGAGTCTTTTTGTCAAAGCTGCTGACGACAAAGGCGTTCTCCGTGTATTCGCGCATCTCGCGCACCTTTTCCTCGTTTCCGTCGATTACGAGCGGCTCCGCGCCCGATTTCGCAAGCTCCACAGCCAGAGCAGAGCCGAAGCGCCCGAGTCCGATTATTCCGTAAGATTTGCTGTCGCTTTTTGATTTTTTAAACATCTTTGTCCTCCGTTCTCAGCCTATGGCTATGTTTCCGTCGGGATATTTTATTCGATCTCCGTTTGTGAAGTACCAGAGAGTCGCTATTGTAAGCGGCCCCAAGCGGCCGATATACATCATGACTATTGATGTAAGCTTGCTCGCGGTGCAGAGTCCCGTGGTTATCCCGGTAGTGAGTCCCACCGTGCCGAACGCGCTCGTCATCTCGAACAAGGCATCCCTTATTGCTATATCCGGTTCAAAGGCGCAGAGCATAAACGTTCCCACTGCTATCACACTTATACCCATGACCGCTATGACCGACGCCTTGCGGAACACACCGTGCGGCACAGAATAGTGAAACGCCTTTCCCGAGGTGTTTGTCGCGGCGGTCTTTATGCCCTGTATCAGCGCAAACAGCGTGCTCGTCTTTATTCCGCCGCCGGTGGAGCCTGGCGACGCGCCGACGAACATTAAAAAGATCATAGCGAGCAGTCCCGCGTTTGAAAATTCGCCGAGCGAATATGTCGAGAAGCCCGCCGTCCTCGCAGTCACGCTGTTGAAAAGGGCTCCTATCCACGGCATATCCTCGGTAATTCTGAAAATCACCGCGCCGCCGACCGTCAGCGCGACGCTCATCGTGAGCACTACTTTTGTGTGCATGGAAAATCTGCGCCAGCGAAATCGCTTTTCAACAATCTCGCGGATAACGAGAAAGCCGATTCCGCCGAAGAATATCAAAAGGCAGGTCACGAGATTTAAGAACACATCCTCTTTGTAGGCAGAGAGGCTTTGGAAGTTTCCGAGGATGTCGAAGCCGGAGTTGTTGAACGCGGCGACGGAGTGAAAAAGGCTTATTCCGAGAGCTTTGAGCGGCGGGTAATCGCGCACGAAAACAATGAAGCTCAGCGCCGCACCGACGAGCTCAAATGCCGCCGTAGTCAAAAACACGCTTTTTATAAATTTTACTATTCCCTTGCCTGAGTCGAGATTCATCGCATCGCGCAAAACACGCCGACCTTTCAGATTTATCCTCTTTCCGACAGCCAGAATGACTCCCGCGCCCATTGACGCGACTCCGAGTCCGCCTATCTGTATCAGTGCCGCAACAACGAACTGACCGAACGCGGTGAACGTGTCCCCTATATCGACGGTCACGAGTCCCGTCACGCAGACGGCGCTCGCCGAAGTGTAAAGCGCGTCTATGTATTTTAAGTCTACGCCGTTTTGCACGCTGCACGGCAGCATCAGCAGACCCGAGCCTATAAATATCGTGGCTGCAAAACCGAGCGCAATTATTCTTGCAGGCGACATTCTTTTTAACAGCTTTCTCATAATTCACCTCGTATCCCGCAAAAAAGACCTTCGGCAGAATCGGTCTGCCAAAGGTCTTGCTTCATTCACGGCCAACGCCGCCAATGTCCGCTGCCAGCACAGCTCCTGTGCGGTTGGTGACAGGCGGATGGGTAACCCATAGCTACTCCCCATTGGTTGTGGCTTAATTATATCCCTTTGCGGGCGAAAGTCAATATATTTATGAAAAAATTATCCGACATTAAAGGCAGAAAAGGTCTGCCGAGCTAATCGACAGACCCATGTCTTTATGAAATTCCTATTAATAAGCGAAAGTGTACTGCTGCTGCCATGTGCCGGTGAAGTCGGCGTCGATGGAGACGCCCTTCTTGAGCTTGCAGATAACGTTTGCGGGCTCGCTGACGTTGATGCTCGCAAGAGTGCCGTTCGCGTTGAGCACGAAAGTGAATGTGCCGCTCTGATAGTTGACCTTGGTGCTGACAGGCTCAAACGGTCCGAAGGAATCCTTCGTCAGCGAGAGAGTGTCGAAGCAAGAGCCGTGGTACTTGGGAACATATGTAAGTCCCTCGCCGCTCTCGGTAACGAGAGTGATGCTGACCTTCCAGCCGCTGCCCTGTTTGACGCAGGAAGCAGACTTGACGCCTGCGGGATCGACTTTATAGGAAGCGCGTTTTGCCGCGGGCAGGAAGCTTGCAAGAGTTGTGCCGTCGGAAGCCTTGCCGCCGTTGAAAGTCTTGTTGTCGGTCTTCGGATAGTCGTTGGGAAGCAGGGGCTCTGCGATTTTCGCTATAGCCGAACCGCCGGTGATACTGTTGATCTTCGAGGTAGTGCCCTGGACTCTCTTGACAGAGACCTTGCCGGTGTAGCTCTTCATAGCCGAAGCGTACTTGTTGAAGAACGCAACGATCTCAGCCTTGCTGCCGTTGACGGGAGCCTTTATCTCCGCTGCGGGCTTGTTGCCCTGCTGGCCGCCCTGAGAACCGCCCTGCTGACCCTGAGTAGCCGCCTCGCTGCCGCCCTCGGAGGGTGCGACTGCCGTGCTGTCGTCAGCGTTGCTCTCTGCCGCGTTGCTCTCCGCGTCGCCCGTCTGGGTGTCCTGAACGTCTGCGTTCGCGTCCTGCGAGCTCTCAGCCGTTGTGTCGTTCTTGTCGTCCTTGCCCTTACATGCCGCAAATGCAAATATCATTATCAGCGCGAGCAGGATAGCAATAATTCTCTTCATAGTTTGTCTCCTTTCATCTTTCGGCAGAGCATCCTCTGCCATGCTACGATTCAAGTTTACTTTATGTTTATTCGTTTGTCAAGAGAATAAACTTTATTTTATATTTCCATAATTTCCATAATTTTTTATCGATTTTTGTGCATTATATATTATATTCGTTCTTTATACAATATATAATAATTCGCCGCATTCCGGGCACACTATACAGCGAAAAAGAACAGAAAGGGTGCATAAAATGAGCAAAGACACACTTGAGCTGCTGCGAGAATGCGACAGCGGAATAAAGATGGCGGTCGGCAGCATTGACGAAGTGAGCGGACACATAAAGGACGAGGATCTCAAAAACCTGCTCGAAAAGAGCAAGGAGGAGCACAGCCAGCTCGGCGGTACGATAAAAGAACAGCTGGCATCGCTCGGCGACGACGGCAAAGACCCGGGGATAATGGCGAAGAGCATGTCGTGGATAAAAACCAATGTCAAGCTCGGCATGAACGACTCGGACAGGACGGTCGCAGGTCTGATGACCGACGGGTGCGACATGGGCATAAAGAGCCTGACCCGCTACCTCAACGAATATAAGGGCGCGGACGGCGCTTCGCGCAGCACGGCACGCCGCCTAATCGGGATAGAAGAGGATCTTCTCTGCGGGCTCAGACCGTATCTGTGATATATTTATTTGCAGGACTGCAGCATTATTTTATAAAATCACGCCCACCGCGGCGCTTCGGACGAAGCTGCTGCGATGGGCTTTTTCGTCATATCCCGCAACAAAAAAAATATCCCGCAACCTTAAAATATTTATACGCTACAAATTAAAAAACGGCACTCCCGATTGAGAGTGCCGCTATGTATTTTAATTATTTGAGCATGCCGTGCTCTTTTGCATATTCGTAATACGCCTCGATGCTGCGTCTTCTCGCCTCGTTGACGCTCGAACCGGTTCTGGTGACGGTCGTCATCGGGATACCCTGCAGGCTGACGAGATACTTTGCGCTCGCGTTGAAGCCGCTGTCGATAGCGTTGTCGAGCAGGATTATCTCGTTGAAAGTCTCTCTCGCCTTGGCTATGTCCTTCTCGACGAAGAACTCGTCATACATCTTGCGGAACAGATTTGCGCCGCAGGAGGTCGGGGTTGCGCACACGCCGCGCGCGCCCGCCATATATGCATCAAACAGCAGCGGGATGTTCGCCTGGAGCACTGCGGAATCGCCCTGAACGGCGATTTTGTCCTTTATTCCCGCCATGGTGCAGGTGGTGTCTTTTATTCCGTGGAATCTGCCGGTCTTGACCAGCTCGCCGTATGCCTTGCCGGACATATTGCACGGCTGCATTCCCGGGAACTCATAGAGAATTATCGGCAGAGTAGTATATCCCGCGAGTTCGCTGAGATATTCGACAAGTCTCTGGTCGTTATCGGCATAGCCCTTTGAGACGAAAACGAGTCCGTCAACGCCGGTCTGCTCCATGCGCTTGACCTCTTCGACCTGCGTATGCCATGTCGGCTCAAGGTTCGCCGTGGCGACGACCTCTGCGCTGCCGGAGTGCTTTGCGGCGATAGTCGCGCACTTGACTCTCTCCTCGGGAGTGAGCGTCGTCATCTCGGAGCTTCCGCAGACGGAGAACAGATGATGGGTTCCTCTCTCGACCTGCCACTCGACATACTGCGCGTAGACATTGTAATCTATCGACTTATCCTCTTTGAACGGGGTGAGCAGGAGGGAATAAACTCCCCTGTAGCTCTCAGGCTTATCAGTAAACATTGTTTCCACCTTCCGGATATTGTTTTTTCCAACGCTGATATCTTACTCCACAATGCACAAAAATGCAATAGAAAAAGGCTAATTGTTGCATTTGCTCTTGAAAAAACTACGGATTTCGATATAATTATTATTGATATTTATGCCGCCCGATGCGGCTTCGATTTTTTTACAAAAGGAGCAGATAAATGAAAAAACGCAGCATGGTATGCCGACTCGGGAAGTTTCCCCAGCTGACGAGAACGGTATTCACCTCCGCCGACGGTCTCGCGTCGGACAACATAACCGCGCTCTGCTACGGCGCGGACAACTGCCTCTATGTCGGAACGGACAGAGGTCTTTCAAAGATAGACGGAAAGAAAATAACCACGGTCGATATCGGCATTGAAAACGCGCCGATATCCATGCTCTTCTGCGCAAACGACGGGCATATCTTCGTCGGCACTGGCAAGAGCGTAATCGAGCTCAGCGGCAAAAAAATTATAGCGTCCCGCGAGTTCTCGTCCGACGCCGTCGCGATGAAGCAGGGCTGCGACAACGTCACATGGATTCTCACAAAGACCGTTCTCTACCGCTTCCCGCAGGGAGCTAAAGAACACGATCTTAAAATCGGCGTGCCCGGCAAGGGCAGCTGCATCGCCGTTTTCGGCAACAACAAAGTCTATGTCGGAACCGAGAGCGACGGTCTCCACGCGCTCGTCGGCAAGAGATGGCACTGGTCGGAGCTCATGGAGGGCGTGACCGGAATACTCAGCAACAACATATCCTGCCTCGACATTGACCCCGCGGGCGATGTCTGGATAGGCACGGACAAGGGCGTCTGCGTCTACGACGACAACAGCTACTGGCTCGACAATTCGAAGATAACCGGTCTGCCCAATGGCGAGATAACCGGCATGGTGACCGACAGCGAGGGCAGAAGATACTTCACGACCTCCTGCGGTCTCATAATCCTCCACAACGGCAAGCTCTCATATTACGGCTACAAGCGCTGGCTGCCCGACATGCACGCGACCGGCATCGTCCTCTCGCCCGACGGCAGCTTCTGCGTCTCCACCGCCTCCGGCGGCATCAGCGTTTTCAAGACTGAGATGATGACGCTCGAAGAGAAGGCAAAGAGACTTCGCGCATTCAGCGAGAAATACAATGTCCGCAAGGACGGCTTTGTGCTCGAGCGCGCGCTTGAGCATGAGGGCGTTGTGTCCGAAGATGAAGGCTATGTCTGCACCGGCGACAACGACGGACTCTGGACGGGGCTTTATCTCGGCGCGCTGTGCTTTGAATACGCCTGCACAAAGGACCCGGAGGTTCGCGCCGCGGCTCACCGCTCGCTGCTCGCGATGATAAAGCTCACCGAGATAACGGGCATTGAGGGCTTCACCGCCCGCTCGATAAGATACATCGACGAAGCCGGCTACGGCACGGGCGTGCGCCACGAATGGCACCACACCGCCGACAAGGACGGCAACGAGCTCGAGTGGCTCGGCGAGACCTCGTCCGACGAGATGGTCGGTCATTTCTACGCATACTCGAACTACTTCGATCTCGTCGCGGACGATGAGGAGAAGAAGCTGATAGCCTCCGTTGTCAAGAAGATTCTCGACCATATTCTCGACAACAAATTCAGACTCGTTGACACCGACGGCGTGCCGACCACATGGGCGAACTGGGACCCCGATCTGCTCAACAACGACCACAAGTGGATATACGAAAAGGGCACTAACTCGCTTCAGATTCTGACCTTCCTCAAGGCTGGATATCATATCACCGGCGATAAGAGATACGAAGATGCGTTTGAATATCTCATCAGGGACAAGCACTTCGCCATGAACCTCATGCAGTACAAAATCCTTGACGGTCACCTGCTCCACATTGATGACAACCACGATTTCCTCATGATATCGCTGCTCATGCGCTATGTTGACGACCCGAAGCTTCGCTCCGTGTTCGCCATGGGTCTGACGCATCACTGGGACGACGAAAAGGCGGAGCACAACGCGTTCTTCAACTTCGTCTACGGCGCATGCACGGGCGAGCAGTGCGACATCGAGACTTCCGTAGACGAGCTTGCGGACTACCCGATGGATCAAATTCTCTGGACGCTCTACAACAGCTGGCGCGATCTCGACTGGGACATGCGCCCGACAGAGGTCGGCATGATCCCGCAGCTCTATCACCCGCTCCCGGCGCACGAGAGACGCATTAACAGCTGCGACAGCAACCGTTTCATCGCGGACTCCGGCATCGCCGGCGAAGCCGAGCGCCTGTTCACGAAGTCGGACGACCCGACGGCGTTCACGATGTTCCCCGGCACAGGCGATGACCACGGAATGTACCTCATGGCGTGCACGAACTACACCCATCCCTACTGGTTCGCGCGCTACTACGGACTAATCGAAGAGGCGGAATAAAATATAAAACAAAGCAAAAATCCTACCCGGGAATGGGTAGGATTTTTTGTTGCAAGTAAAAGTGAGCAGTGGAAAGGCTCGCGATATCAGCGGATATCATTCGCACGCGAAATCTGTGCAATTTTATTTCTTTTCAAAACTCACAGTCTTTTCTTTCATCGAGATTTTCCCGACCTGGTAGCCGTAGTTTGTAAGCTCCTTTTTGAAGTTCAGAAATGAGTGGTCTATCGGCACACCGGCGATATTTTGTATTTCATCAAAAGTGAGCTTCAGCGACTGTTTACCGCTGTTTTTGACATATTCCCAAAGTGCGTTGTATTTGCTCATTTTTTCGCCTCATTATCCGTCAATATAGCTGTTCCTCTTTTCGAGCGCCCACGGGATATCAGCATCGAAGTCGAGCTGAATAACTGGAAGAGGAAAATCCGGCTCCGGCATGTCGATACGGTCGCTGAACGAAACGCCAAAATTCGGCGAGAGCGGATATGTTGCTTTTTCGTCCCAACAGGCTGTAGAGTCGCTTGTCGGTTTCCACGCGCTTTTGCCGCTGAGCAAAGTTCCGCAGATGTGGCAAAATCCACCGTAGTACAGCGTGTTTTCGTCTTTGGCGCAATAGACATAACATTCGCAGATTTTTTTCATGTCAACGCCGAGCGCGGAGAAAAAGTCCCGGATATTCTGCGGAAGTTTGTCGACGGCTCTCTCGAAGTTAAGACACCCGTCGCATTGGCACCCCTCGCTGACCGTTTTGGCGCGGTCATAGAACTGCCGTGTCTTTTCAACATCAACATCGATTTTGTATTCGCCGAATTGAAATATCAAGTTTTGCACCTCCGATATGAGCGGTTTCTTTGATTATATCAGCAAAGCGCGGAAAAATCCACCGGGATATTCAAAAAGGACGCAGTTTGCACTGCGTCCTTTTTCTGTTCTGTTGTGCTTATCAGCTGTGCTTTTTGCCCTTTTGCTGATTCGCGCTGTGGCAGGAGCCTGCCATAGCACAGTGGGCACAGTTGCAACCGCAGGAGGATTTGCCCTTTTTCTTATTTTTTACGAGGCTGAATATTATCAGCGCCACGATAACGGCAAGCACAAGGCATATTATAATGGTTGCAATATTCTTTGATAACCACGCGAGCATTTCGGAAGACTCCTTTCACAGCATATAGCTTGGTTTATTTTGTGACCTTTACATCGGATGCGAGCTTTGTGGCCTCTTTGTAGGGGCGCACGAGCATGAAGATTATCAGGGCGAGGAACGCGAACGCGAATACAAGGCTTACGATATCAACCGCGCCGTGGATGTTGCCGGTGAAGAGGTTGCCGAACTGATTTATCATAAGGGAGATAACATAGGCGAAGCCGCACTGATAGCCGATTGCGAACCAGGTCCACTTTGCGCTGTTCATCTCACGCTTGATAGCGCCGATAGCTGCGAAGCAGGGAGCGCACAGAAGGTTGAAGACGAGGAACGAATAAGCGGTCAGACCTGTAAACGCCTTTGCAAGGGTTGCATAAACGTTGCCCTCTGCGCCATAGAGGATGCCCATCGTACCGACGATGTTCTCCTTTGCGACAAGTCCGGTGATAGAAGCGACGGTAGCCTGCCAGTTGCCCCAGCCGAGCGGAACGAAGATCCAGGCGATAGCCGAGCCGACCTTTGCGAGCAGGGACTGATCAAGCTGATCCTCTGCAAGCATTCCGAAGTGGCCGTCTACGAAGCCGAAGTAAGAGGTGAACCAGACAACGATAGTTGAAAGAAGGATGATTGTACCTGCCTTCTTGATGAAGGACCAGCCGCGCTCCCACATGGAGCGGAGGACGTTCTTGAGGGTCGGCCAGTGATAGGCGGGAAGCTCCATAACGAACGGAGCGGGATCGCCGGAGAACATCTTGGTCTTCTTGAGCATGATGCCCGAGCAGATGATAGCCGCCATGCCGATGAAGTAAGCGGAGGTCGATACCAGAGCGGAGCCGCCGAAGAGCGCGCCTGCGATCATGGCGATGAACGGTACCTTAGCGCCGCAGGGGATGAATGTTGTTGTCATTATGGTCATACGGCGGTCGCGCTCATTTTCAATGGTACGCGAAGCCATGATTCCGGGAACGCCGCAGCCGGTGCCGATAAGCATCGGGATGAAGGATTTGCCGGAGAGACCGAACTTGCGGAATATACGGTCAAGGACGAATGCGATACGGGCCATGTAGCCGCACGCCTCAAGGAATGCGAGGAGCAGGAACAGGACGAGCATCTGGGGAACGAAGCCGAGGACAGCACCGACGCCGGCTACGATACCGTCGTTGATAAGTCCGCTGAGCCAGTCGGCCGCGCCGACCTTTTCAAGTCCGTTGCCGACGAGAACCGGAATGCCGGGCACCCACACGCCGTAAGCGGCGGGATCGGGCTCGTCGAAGCCCTTCTCTTCAAGGTACTTGACAGCGTCAACATAGGTCATGCCTACTGTTGCTTCTTTGTCAGCCTTGGAGAGGTTTGCGGGGATTGCCGAGTAATAAGCGGTCATGGCGTTGACGGCGAGGGTCTCCTCATCCTCAACATCAACCGTTGCGGTGTCCGCTGTGGGCTGATAAGCCTTCATCTCGGCAAGAGCCTTGTCGGCGTCAAAATCTTCTGCGCCGAAGTCAATGCCGGTGAATGCGCTGACAGCCTCGGTAGCTGCGGTGTAGTCATCAGCGTCGGTCGAATAAGCCTTCGAGCCGATGCCGAGCAGGTGCCAGCCGTCGCCGAACACTCCGTCGTTCATCCAGTCGGTCGCGAACGAGCCGACAGTGACCATGGAGATGTAGTAGACGAGGAACATGATAACTGCGAATATCGGAAGTCCGAGCCAGCGGTTTGTGACGATCTTATCGATCTTGTCGGAGGTCGAAAGCTGACCGACATTCTTCTTTTTGTAGCAGGCTTTGATTATAGATGCGATATAGATATATCTCTCATTCGTGATGATGGACTCTGCGTCGTCATCCATCTCTTTCTCAACCTCTTTAATGTCGCCCTCGATGTGCTCAAGGGTTGCCTTGTCGAGGTTGAGCTTTGCAAGCACCTTGTCGTCGCGCTCAAAAATCTTTATGGCGTACCATCTCTGCTGCTCCTCGGGGAGTCCGTGGACGGCGGCCTCTTCAATGTGCGCGAGAGCGTGCTCGACGGAGCCTTCAAATGTATGCATCGGAACGGTCTTGGTGCTCTTTGCAGCCTCGACGGCAGCCTCGGCGGCGTCCATGACTCCGTCGCCTTTAAGGGCGGAGATCTCAACTATCTTGCAGCCGAGCTGGCGGGAGAGCTCATCGACGTTTATCTTGTCGCCGTTCTTCTTGACGACGTCCATCATGTTGATGGCGATAACAACGGGGATGCCGAGCTCGGTCAGCTGGGTGGTGAGATAGAGGTTTCTTTCGAGGTTCGTGCCGTCGATTATGTTAAGTATAGCGTCCGGGCGCTCATCGATAAGATAGTTTCTCGCGACAACTTCCTCAAGGGTGTAGGGCGAGAGCGAGTAGATACCGGGAAGGTCGGTGATGATAACGCCGTCATGCTTTTTGAGTTTTCCTTCTTTTTTCTCAACCGTAACGCCCGGCCAGTTACCGACGAACTGGTTCGAACCGGTGAGAGCGTTGAACAATGTGGTTTTACCGCTGTTGGGGTTACCCGCAAGAGCAATGCGTAAATCCATTTTGATAGCCTCTCTTTCTTGAAATTATATCAGCTTTTCTGCGCGGGGTCTTATTCGACCTCGATCATGTCCGCGTCGGCCTTTCTGAGCGAGAGCTCATAGCCGCGCACCGTGATCTCGACCGGATCGCCGAGAGGCGCGACCTTACGGATATAGACCTCCACGCCCTTGGTCAGTCCCATGTCCATGATGCGGCGCTTTGTTGCGCCCTCTCCGTGGAGCTTGACTACCTTGACCGTTTCGCCGATCTTAGCCTGCCTGAGAGTTTTCATTGCTTATATCCTCCTTTTGTGCTTTTTCTCTTGGTGGTGTTGTGACCAATGGGGACAAATCGGTTTTGAAGTTTGCTTCAAAACTGCTCTGCATCCGAAATCAGCCGTTTATCGGACGGTTTGTACCTATTGGGCACAACACTATATGTACTGCGCCGCAGCGCCGTCATATCATGATTTTCTTCGCCATCTCTTCGCTGATGGCAACGCGCGACTCCTTGACGTTGACTATAACATTTCCGCCCAGGGCGTTGACTACCTTTACAGTGCCGCCGACGACAAATCCGAGATTTTCGAGATGCTGTTTTACTTCCGGGCTGCCGCCTATCTTCTTGATGATATTCTCTTCGCCGACCTGCGCGAGCATCAAAGGCATCATATTGAGTCCCTCTTCCTCTTTTGTATTTCCGGGATTAGCATACGCTAACCTTGGGGCTTTAAAATTGATTAGCGCCAGCTAACCGTGATATATGGTACTCCTATAGTTGTTCCCTGTCAATAGAGTTTTTTCAATTTTTTGCCGCAAAACACAATTTCGGCGACATCCACAAACAATTAGCTTATGCTAACCGCCTGCTTTGGACATTTCAAACATATCCTCCCGCCCTTGATTTTTCCTAAGTGAAGTGATATCATACCTTTAATACATAACAATATACACACCTAAAAGGGAGGAACAGATATGCATCTTCAGGAATCGGGCGAAATGTATCTCGAAACTATATATGTGCTTTCAAAAAACGGCGTTGTGCGCTCGCTCGACGTCGCCGAATATATGGGCTTTTCAAAGCCGAGCGTCAGCCGCGCCGTCGGGCTTCTCAAACAGGGCGGCTATCTTCTCATGGACAAGGAAGGGTATCTGACCCTCACCGAGGAGGGGCTCGATGTAGCTAAGAAAATATACGAGCGCCACACTCTGCTCTCGAAATTTCTCGTCCGTCTCGGCGTTGATGAAAAGACCGCCGCGGAGGATGCGTGCAAGATGGAGCACGACATCAGCGACGAATCGTTTTCGGCGATAAAAGAGCATGTCCGCAGGAACATGAAAAATACCGATGAATAAAGAAATTTTTGCTCAGACCGACAGGCTCGTGCTGAGAAAATTCAATCGGAATGATTATTTCAATCTGTGTGGAATATTGCAGGACGAAAAAAACAATGTACGCCTATGAGAGCGCCTTTTCGGACAGTGAAGCGCAGAGGATTTGCTTGAAGTAATAAAAAGAATCGATGCAGGCGAAAGCTCGGGCATTCGCTTTTCAAAATATGATCTCTCGCCGCGCTTCGAGCCTCCCGAATGGGACTACAGAAAATACGATATCAAAAGCGACAATGTACTTTTCAAAGGCGAGACAGATCTTATCCGCGAGGCGTATGAGAGCTGCTGATGGCGATATTTTGCGATTCATCCACCCGTCTCCATTCAAAACAACCGACAAAAAAATCCTACCCGAGATGGGTAGGATTTTTTCCCTCCCCGTCAAATCAACGGGGTTCATTTTTAATTATTATCAAAGATACTTTTTGATAAACTTATCAACTGTTGACCAATATTTTTCGGGGTCGACGGTCGAGGCCTCTGCGTGCGGTGCGCCGGGGATAACCAACTTCTCTTTGTCGCACGCGGCGGCGCGGTAGACGCGCTCCTGCATCCAGAACGGGACAAAGTCGTCCTTGTCGCCATGGATGAACAGGGTCGGCGTGACGGAGCGCGAGACCTGCTCGATGCACGAAGCCTTCTTCATATCATAGCCCGCGCGCAGCATCGTTGCGCTTCTTGCGGCGGAGAGGAACGGGAAGGTCGGCAGACCGTAAGCGTCCTTCATGTTGGCTCTGCACTCGTCCCAGACGGATGTATATCCGCAGTCCTCAATAGCGCAGACGACATTCGATTCGAGCGGCTCGCCGGTGGTCATCATGACTGTAGCCGCGCCCATCGAGAGACCGAAGAGCACTATCTTCGCGTTCGCATTCTCGTTGATTATGTAGTCGATCCACGCCTTGATGTCGATTCTGTCGTTCCAGCCCATAGTGACATAGTTCGACTCGCTCGCGCCATGGCCGCAGAGATACGGGAACAGGCAGTTGTAGCCCATCTCGTGGAACCTCTTGCCGAACGAGCCCATTCTTCTGGGCGAGCCGGTGTAGCCGTGAATGACTATCACCCAGACATCGCTCGGCTCGTCTGCAAGGATTATCTCGCCGTGGACATATCCGCCGCGGGGAGTGACTATCTTCACCTTTGCGGGACTCGCGGAGTCGAACCACTCCATACCTTCTTTTGTGATGCCGTCATACTCGTTCTTTTTCTCGTCCATTTTTTTTGCGATGGACTTTTTGCTCATGGTCTTGTTGAAAATCGCGTTGCCGACAGCAAGATATGCCGCGCCGACTGCTGCACCTGCGGAAGCGGCTGCTATGACAAGCTTTTCAGATGAACTTTTCTTTCCCACTGAAATTCATTCCTTTCATTTTTATATGAGCCTTATACAGGAGTATTCTATCATAAAAAGTCCGCAGTTGCAATAACAAAAAGCCCCTGCAAAAGAATACAGAGGCTTCGGATATGTACCCGCCGCGCGGCGGGTGAGGTTTATTCCTCGTTGAGCTTATTGCGCTTGTTCTGGGCCTTGTTCTCCTGCTGATTCTGCTGCTTGTTATTCTGCTGCTGATTCTGCTGGTTCTGACCCTGCTTGTTCTGCTGATTGCGGTTTTCCATTGAGAGCACACTCCATAGATCCCTTCGCGGGAAAATTAGGATTTTTTCAAATCCGTTTTATATTCTTTCCCCCGGTTCGCGTTTTTATGAGCCTGAAACTAATGAAAATTTTGCCTTTTTCTGATATAATTTATAATAGAAAGCTTACGGAGGTCAGCAGATGGAAATATCCGACGAACTCATATCGCATCTCGAATCGCTCGCGCATATTGATCTTGACACCGACGAGCGCGAGGGTTGCCGCAGAGATTTTGAAAAGATAATATCATATATGGACACGCTGTCGGCGCTCGATACCGACGGCGTTGAGCCGCTGACCAATTTATCCGACACGGTGAATTTCCTGCGCGAGGATGAACCGGGCGAGACGCTCGGCGTAGAAGAGGCTCTGTCGAATGCCGCAGAAACGGCGGGCGGCTGCTTCTGCGTCCCGAAAACAGTGGAATGAGGTGCGCTATGAGAGATATTATTAAAGATTCCGCCCTCGTTCTGGCAGAAAAAATCAGGTGCGGCGAGATAAAAATCGCCGAAGTCTTAGACGCCGTATATGAATCCGAGAAGCAGAATAAAGAACTCAACTGCTTCATCACGCTCTGCCGCGAGCGCGCATATAGCAAAGGCT
>ULSM01010723.1_pt1 | contig 16547 bp, 8 predicted proteins | sample 1956381 | NCBI WGS metagenome assembly ULSM01 (sample SAMEA4835710, study PRJEB28245) | human gut metagenome | biome: gut microbiome; material: fecal sample | place: Denmark | collected 2008 | reverse complement strand
CGCCGCGACAACGGCTGTTACGGAGATAGAGCCTTTTGCTTGATGTGCAACAGGCAGAGTCACCATAACCTGTGCATCGGCTTTCAGCTGCGATATTGTAGTTTCTGCAAGTTGTGTCCCAGAGGCATCGTTGAGCACAACCTTGATGTCGGCAAGGTCGGTCAAGCCCGCATTTGTCACCTTCACGTCATATTCAGCAAGTTCACCGGATGCTATTTTTGTCGGTCCGGCGATATTGGTGAGTTCGGCATCAGTCTCAAACATATTGTCAACTGTAATGTTGTCGAGATGCACGTCCATTCCTCCTGCAGTAGTGCCTACAAAAGCTATGCGCACATATGTGCTGCTTTTGAACGCGCTGAGGTCAACTATGTGTCGACGCCAGCCGGTAGAGCCGTTGTCGCGCATCCATTTCGCGCCGTCCACGGCTTGCCATTCGCCTCCGTCGGCCATCACTTTCACCTCGATGCTTTCGGGCGTTGTCACATTGCTGTCGTGGCTGTGGTACATCCAGAAACTTACGGCAGGATGGTCGAGTGCCGCAATGCTGATTTTCGGAGAAGAGAACGATGTGTGGATGCCGGGCTTTTCTCCAATGCTGTGGAATGTGGCCAATCCCTTGTCGCCATTCTGGTCGGCGGTCGACGGGTTTGTTCCGCTGTCCTGAAGAGTCCAGCTCTGATGCACGTCGGCGTCCGATTCCGTAAGCCACGGGTAGTAAGCCATATCCGATCCGGCGAAACCTTCGGTGAGAGGCGCAGCATACGGATTGCCGAACACGCAATAGGGTGTCACGGCATAGTCGCCTTTAGCATTGCCGCCATAGGTTGTGATGACGTAGTAAATAAGTTGCTGACTTGTGCTTGCGGGCAATTTGGCATCGGTAAACGTTGTTGAAGTGTAGCCTTCTGCCACAACCTGACCGTCGCTGCGAAGCACTCGGTAGCTGACCGTCGACGGGTCAAACCATCCGCCACGTGAACCTGTCGTTGGCGCTGTCCACGAAATCACCGCTTTGCCGTCGACGTCGTGGAGCGTCACGTTGCCTGCCGCTCCCGGCACATCGACTCCTACAAATGCCTCTGCCTTAGCCTCCGCACCTTCTCCGGCAGCGTTCGACGCCACCACTCTGTAGGTGTGGATGCCGCTTTCTGGCACGCCTTCGTCAAGCCACGACAGTGCTTCGCCTGGCTGAGCCTCGGCAAATGTGCGGACGAGCGTTCCGTCGCGATAAACGTTGATTTTAACCGCTGCGTCGAGAGCCGTGCCTTGTGCGTCGGCAGTGGGGGCGTTGAATGCCACGGTGGCTTTAAGCGCGCCGAGCGGGGCGGGGACGACTGTCAGGTTGCCTACGGTTCCCGGGACATTGTTGCTTACCTCGGCCACGCCCACGTTGTCGATGGTCAACGACCAGCCTTTTTTGCCGTCGCTGTAGCAGTAGAAGCCCAGGTAGTAATATCCGTCTTCCTCAACCGAGAATATCACGGACTGCTTCTCAAATTTTGTCTGTTGGAAATTTGGATAGTCCTTGATCGTCTTCATCGACGCAGGTTGTGGGCTGTTGCCGATTGCTGCTTTGAAATTTTCAACATGATTTTTGTGTGCCGACGACTTGGCGTCGAACGTCAGCTTGTAGCTTACACCTTTTCTGAGGGCGATTTGCGGACTTATAGCCCAATCGTCGCCAGGAATATAGTCGTTGTTGTAATTGTAGAACAACGATTGTGATTTGTACTCCCATTTCGAACCGTCGTTGTTGTCGATTATTGTCCATACGTCGAAATCATCCTGTGTGTTGAATCCTTCGACAAAAGGCACGACGTAGCCATCGCCGACTGCAATCTTGTTGGACGCTGCTGGAGTGCTGGCTCCCTTGCCTGTGTAGGCGGTCACCTCATAGTATGCCGACTTCATTGTGCCGGGCACATTGTTGTCGGTAAACTGAGTTTCTGCGCATGCCTCCGCCACCACGTCGGCACCGGGATAGCGCACAATCTTGTAGCGCAGTTCCGAGGCTTTGAACTTGCCTCCGTTCAATCCTGTTGTCGGAGCCGCCCATGTCAAATGCGGTTTGCCGTCTTCGTTCACGAGCACCACGTCGGTAGCCGCCGCCGGGATGTCTTCGCCAACCCAAGTTGTAGCCGATGCTTTGTTGCCCTGTGCGGTGGCGTTGGCAGAGATGATTTCGATGTTCTGCAATCCTTCGGCAAGCGTAAGAACCGGAGTCGTTGCGACAGTGCCTGGCTGGATGTTTTCCATCACTGCCGCCTGCGTGCCGTTGATGTTTACAATTGCCATTATAGGATCGGTCAGCGAAGCGCCGTTGACGGTTTTTGTCGGAGCGGTGAAACTGATTGTTGCCGTGTTGGCAAAATCAGCGGTGAAGTTCACGTTGATGTCAGTAACTGCGTCGGGCGCGGCATCGGGCACCTTGTCGGCCATGGCAAACAGTCCGGCTATGCCTTCGTTGTTGGGATAGTCCATCACCTTGGTAGCCTTGCCTGTAGCTGTGTCAATCTTGAACAAGCCGCCACGCATGTCTTTCGAGTTTACGCCTTGATATGTAGCTGACCAATAGAGCGCGCCATCGTTGCCGAATGCAAGCGAGTTGACGCCATAGTCGTCAACGCTTATAGGATGCAGCCCCGTCTTGCCCACTTGGACATAGGAGCCTGTTTTCTTGTCAATCTTCACGAGCCAGCCGGTGGCGCCCCAGATGCCGTAAAGTTCGCCTTGGGAGTTGAACGCCAACGCATGCACATCGCGATCCATATTGGCTATGTCGGTAGCCTCGCCGAGCGATGTGCTGTAGGAGCAGAAACGGTCCCAGTATTCTGTTTCAGTATTGTAGAAAGAGCCGTAAATCTTGCCCGTGGTAGGATCGCAGGCAAGCGACGAGGCGAGGTTGACCATGTCGGTCTCCTCGTTGCGCGTGCATGTCCACGAAGTGGCTGAATATTCCTGCACGTAGATTTTGTATGTGCTCAAGTTCATCGCCGTGGCATAGACAATGTTGTTGACTTTCACAGCCGACTTGACATTGAGCATATCTTTGTTGGAGTGCACCATGGAGATTGCTCCGCCTTCACGGGCTTGAATCGACACAACGCCGGGGGTTGACTCCGACGTCTGCCATTTGTCACTGTAGACCATCAGTCCGCCGAACATTGTGTTTGCTCCCGGCACAACCACCGACGTCACCGCCGACTTTTCCGGTTGCGTAACCGCGAAAGCCACCGAGGGGCGAAGACTTGCAAGGCGCGACGACGCCTGTCTGCGCGTCTCAATGCGCTGCCCTACCTTCTGTTTTGTTGTCGTAACTCGTTGCTGCTGAGCCAATGTCGTAGCGACACCGACAGCAAGAGCCGCAATTGCGAGACAAGAGGTAATAATCTTTTTCATTGCTTTTGGTTTATGTTACTGTATTGATTTTCTGCTTATTTCACAAAAATAATATAAAAATATCACATTTTATAGGAAAAAAGGTATAAATTCTTACAACACCTGTTTCTATAGGCAGATGTCGCACGTTGTCATGCTTTTGAATGAAAACGAGAAGCCGCTGTCAGCGATTTGCTGGCAGCGGCTTCCCGTTTGTTGTTATGTCTGTTACACCGACAGGGAGATGTGGTGCTCGTTGGCAATGCGGCGGAGGTTGAGGATTGCGTAGCGCATACGTCCGAGGGCGGTGTTGATGCTCACACCTGTCGCATCGGCGATTTCCTTGAAGCTCATATTGAGATAGTAGCGCATCTCAAGCACTTCGCGCTGCAGTTCCGGCAACGATTGCACAAGCACTTTCACATCGGCGAGAATCTGATGGCGGACGATTGAGTCCTCAATTGTTTCTTCGCTTAGCTCCTTGCGGTTGAGGATGTCTATGTCCTCGTTGTCGCACGACACCTGCGCCATCTGTTTTTCCTGGCGGAAGAAGTCGATGGTGAGGTTGTGGGCAATGCGCATAATCCACGCCAAGAACTTGCCGTTCTCGGTGTAGCGGCCTTGCTTTATTGTGACAATGGCTTTGACAAACGTTTCTTGAAACAAGTCGTCTGCCAATTCTTTATCTTTGACAATATTCAGTATGTATGAAAAGATGCGGTTCTGATGACGTTGCAACAACTCATCGAACGCGGAGTTTTCTCCTTTTGCAAACAGAGAAACCAACGTCTCGTCCGAAAGCAGATTAAGATCTTCCATTAATCAGTATTTTGTTAATAACGAGTAATGTAGATTCGATAGGCAATTTCTTTTAATGGTTTGCAAATATTGTTTTTTTATCAGTTGTAGCGACAAAGGTAAACTCTTTTATGGGAAAAAAGAAATTTTTTTCATATTTTTTTATTTGGCAGCACAAGAAATTGCGTTTTTCCTCGTTGTGCGTTATTCTTGTTCCACAAGGAAACGCTCGGCGTCGAGGGCGGCTTTGCATCCCATTCCGGCAGATGTGATGGCCTGTCGGTAGCGGGGGTCGGCTACGTCGCCGGCGGCAAACACTCCCGGGATGTTTGTGGCGGTGGTCACTCCGTCGGTCTTGATGTAGCCTTGCTCGTCAAGGGCAATCTGGTTGGCGAAGATGTCGGTGTTCGGGCGGTGTCCGATGCCGAGGAAGAATCCGTCGATGGCAATGTCGAAGGTTTCTTCACGGTCAGTGCCTTTAAAGCGCACAAGATGCGCGCCTTCCACTTTGGCGTCGCCGAAAAGTCCGACGGTGTTTGTGTTGAAAAAGATTTCGATTTTCTGATTTTCCATAACGCGCCGCTGCATCACTTTCGATGCCCGCAGGTAGTCCTTGCGCACAATCATATACACTTTGTCTGCAAGGTTGCTCAGATATGAGGCTTCCTCGCATGCCGTGTCACCTCCGCCCACTACGGCGACAGTTTTTTTGCGGTAGAAGAAACCGTCGCAGGTGGCGCATGCCGACACGCCGCGTCCGGCATAACGCTGCTCGTCGTCGATGCCGAGATATTTTGCCGACGCGCCAGTGGCAATGATTACGGTGTCGGCTTTTATCGCCGTGCCGTCGTCGGTTGTGGCTGTAAACGGGCGTTTTGAAAAGTCGACGGCTGTGATTTCTCCGTCGCGCACGTCGGTGCCGAAGCGTTCGGCCTGTTGGCGCAGTTCGTCCATCATTTCAAAACCGCCGATTCCTTCCGGATAGCCCGGAAAATTCTCAATCTCGCTTGTCGTGGTCAGCTGTCCGCCAGGCTGCATGCCTTCGAAGAGGATAGGAGAGAGGTTTGCGCGCGAGGCGTAGATTGCTGCGGTGTATCCAGCGGGTCCTGAGCCTATTATCAGGCATTTTGTCGATATATTTTCCATTGTTATGATGCTTTAAGTTTATCGGAGGTCGACCACTTGGGTGCCTGCCGGGACATATTTTTTGTTGTAGACGAAAGTGGACGCCGGGAAGTTGCCCCCTGTCCGGTAGCCGTTTAGGGTGATGGATATTTTCGATTTGTCGCGCATTGTGGCTACAATCTTCAATGGGAGATTGGTCTTTTTGGCTATGGTCACCACCACTTGGCTGAACTGCGATGTGCGTGCGTTCTTGGGTTTCAGTTGCACGATGTTGCTGCTGGCGTTGCCTTTCATCAGCGTTGCCGTGTAGGCAGTCTGGAAATTGCTGATCACGGAGAACGGATTCACCACCTGCAGCTCGCTTGCCGTGGGCTCCATGATGCTCACTTCGTTGCTCATGGTGGAGTAGCTCCATTGAGTCTTTCCGTTGTACCAGCAAATCATGTTTGAGGCCGTGATGCAGAATTTGTTGCCCTGCATTATTATTTCGCCCGACGAGTTGCCCACGGCTCCTGTCATCGAATATTTCACGGCGATGCCCTTGGCGGCTTTGTATGCCGCGATGGCTTTGTTGAAAACGGCGTCGCCCGTTCCCGCAGCGGCGGAGAGCGAGGCAATTGCCAATATCGCAAGTAAAATAAGTTTTTTCATTGTCGTTTGTTTGTTAATTAATTGTCCAGCAGACTCTGCAGGTTTATCGGGTCCATCAGCACTTGGCGCGGCTTGCCTCCCTGGCTTGCGCTGACAATGCCGGCAGCCTCCAGCTGGTCCATAAGCCGTCCGGCGCGGTTGTAGCCGATGGAATACCGCCGCTGTATGCCTGATGTCGATGGGTTGAGCTCGCCGTTTACGAGTTGTTTTGCCACCTCCTCAAACAGTGAGTCGCGGTCGCTTATCGAGCCGAGTCCTCCGCCTTGACCGCCGGAATTGTTTCCGCCTTCCATGTCGGGTGTGTACTCTGGCAGCATGTATGCGCTGTCAAAACCAACTTGCTCGTCAATATAGTTTGCTATCGCCTCGACTTCCGGAGTGTCGACAAATGCGCACTGCACACGTGTAATCTCGTTGTTGTAGCTGATGAGCATATCGCCACGGCCGATAAGCTGCTGTGCGCCTGAGCGGTCGAGGATTGTGCGCGAGTCAACCATCTGTGTCACGCGGAACGCGATTCGTCCTGGACAGTTGGCTTTGATTACGCCTGTGATGATGTCGGTCGACGGTCGCTGAGTGGCGAGAATCATATGGATTCCCACGGCTCGCGCCTTTTGCGTGATGCGTGAGATTGGAATTTCAACTTCCTTGCGGCCGATGTTCATAATCAAATCGGCAAGCTCATCGATGATAACCACGATGTAGGGCATGAATTTGTGCCCTTTCTCCGGGTTGAGCCGGCGTTGGATGAATTTGGTGTTGTATTCCTTGATGTTGCGCACGTTGGCGTCGCGCAGCAGCAGCAGACGGTTTTCCATCTCTGCCACGAGCGACTTCAGTGTTGCCACTGCCTTGTTCATGTCGGTCACGATGCATTCGTCCTCGCCCTCCATTTTTGCAATGTAATGGTATTCAAGTTTTGAGTACATGCTGAATTCCACCATTTTCGGGTCTATCATCACGAATTTGAGTTCCGACGGGTGCTTTTTGTAGAGCAGCGAGGTCACGATTGCGTTCAATCCCACCGATTTACCCATACCCGTGGCGCCTGCCACGAGAATATGCGGCATTTTTGCCAGGTCGGCGATAAACACGTCGTTTGAGATTGTGCATCCCATGGCTATAGGCAGCTCGTATTTGCAGTCTTGAAACTTCTTCGACTCGATCACGTCGCGCATCGACACGGTGCGTTTGTCTTTGTTCGGCACCTCGATGCCGATTGTGCCTTTGCCTGGGATAGGGGCGATGATGCGTATGCCGAGGGCCGACAAGCTCAGTGCGATGTCGTCCTCGAGATTCTTGATTTTTGAGATGCGCACGCCCTCTGCCGGGATAATCTCATAGAGGGTTACAGTGGGGCCTACACACACTTCGATGCTGCGTATCTCAATACCGTAATCGCTTAGCGTTTTTGTGATTGTGGCTTTGTTCTCTTCCTGCTCGTCTACGTCGACACTTTTTCCGGTGTCGGGGATGTCGCGCAGCAATGATGTGGGAGGAAATTTGTATTTCGATAATTCTGCGGTAGGGTCAAAAGGCTTTTCTGCAATGTTGTCTGCTTTTTCTATCTCTTTCATCTCTACGGCCTCGGCAGGGGCTTCGGCTGGTCGGGGCTGGTCGGTGATTACTGGAGCGGCGGATGGTGTCTCTGGCTCGGCAACAGCCTCAAACACTTCGGCTTCTACAGGCTCGCTTTCAGCCACTTCTACGTCGTCGTGCTTGAATGCGATGCCGCGATGCTCTTTTTTTGGTGTCGTTTTTTCTTCCGGCTTCTTTTCGTTGTCCGACTCGTCGAACGTGTTGCGTCGTTCAATCTCCTGCTCGTGTTTCTTCTGCAGTTGCTTCAGCCGGTAGTTGGCGATTAATTCCTTGACGCATTGGTAGATGTGCATCAATGAATTGATGGTCAACGCAATCAGAATGACCAGCAGCAGGATGTTGAGCGCGATGCATCCGAACGGACCGGCTACGCTCTCGCAGAATTGGTTGAGATAGTGACCGTGTGCGCCTCCGACGGCAAAGAATGTAAGACTGCCCATCTCGACATCGATAAAACCGAACAGGCTGGAGACGGTGACCATAGCCACCATCGAGATCAGTATGGTCGACGATGTGCGGTATTTGTATTTTCCGAACACTTTCAACGACAGGGCGGCAAGCATGTATATCAGGAAGAACGTGCCGATGCCGAAACCCTGGTTGAAGAAGAATTCCGACAGGAATGCGCCTAACGGACCGCCATAGTTCTTGATGTTGTTGCTCTCGGCATTGGCAAGAATCGGATGAGCCGTCACGAGGCTTTGGTCTGCCGCGCCATATGCGAAATAAGAGATTCCGCTGATGAGCAGAAAGATGGCAGACAGCATGAGTATTGTCCCAAACACAATGCGGAAACGCTTGTCGGTGAAGAAGGCTACAATAGGATTCTCTCCGCTGCTTTTCTGCTTTTGTTTCCGGTTGCGTTTCTTTTCTTTGTCTTTGTTCCCCGGTATGTTTAAAGGCGTGCCTTCCACTTCAACCATCTCTTGCTCTTGATTGCCGTAGACAGGGCCTCTGTAATCTTCTGTATTTAAGCTCACTGTATGATTGTTTAATTGTTTGAAAAAGTATCTACAAAAATACTAAAAATGCTACTTACTCCAAAATGCTTTGGTCAATAAAATCATCACTGCGGAGAACTCCAGACGGCCTACAAGCATAAGGAATGAAAGCACCCACTTCCCGTATGGGTTGATGTCGGCGAAATTCTGTCCAGTGAATCCATAGCCGAGTCCGTTGTTGCTCAGGCACGACATGGATGTGAAGATGGCGTCAAACAGATTGATGCCCGACAGCGACAGCGCCAGGGAGCCGACAAACAGCGACAGCGCGAAGAGCAGCAGGAAGGCGCACACTTTGGCGGTCATGTCGTTTGACAGCACTTTGCCGTTGACGCGCACAGGATTGATTGCGTTGGGGAAAAGTATGCGGTACATCTCGTTCTTTAGATTCTTCACAATCAGCACCAGACGGTCGATTTTGATACCGCCGGTGGTCGATCCGGCGCAGGCGCCAATCATCATCAGGGCTATGACAATCATTATCGAACCGTGGTGCCACAGGTTTATGTCGGTGGCGTTGAAGCCTGAGGATGTGATGTCGGAGATGGTTTGAAACGGGATGTCGACGACAAGCTGGCTCAGAGGCTCGTCGCTTTGGACGTATTCGATGGCTGTAATTGCCGCTGCCGCGCCTATGGCAATGAAGAAATACCAGCGTGCCACGTCGTTTTTTATCAGGCTTTTGAAGTCGCCTTTCGAAACGCGGTAGATGAGGCTGAAGCTGATGCCGGCGATAAACATGAAAATCGTCATCACGATTTTTATGTAATTGGAGTTGAAGTCGGCGATACTGCTGTCGCAGGTGGAGAATCCACCGGTGGCGATTGTCGACATTCCATGACATATTGCCTCAAACAGGTTCATCGGCCCTGCCCATAGCAGTATGATCAAGATGATGTTGAGCGCGATGTAGATTGTCCACAGGGTTTTCGCGGTGTTGCTGATGCGTGGACGGATTTTCTCGTGCGTCAGACCGGTCACCTCGGCGTTAAAAAGCTGCAGTCCGCTCTGTTTGTTGAGCATAGGGATGACGGCAAGCGTGAACAGGATGATTCCCATACCGCCGATGAAATGGGTGACGGAACGCCATAGAAGAATGCCGTGCGACTGGTTTTCAACCGATTCCATTGTCGATGCTCCGGTGGTGGTGAGTCCCGACATTGTTTCGAAGAAGGCGTCTGGAACAGGCAGCCCGCACGGGTCGAAGATGAACGGCAGCATACCGAAGAATGAAAACACCACCCATGTGAGGCTGGTGAGCAGGAAGCCTTCCCGTCTGCCCATGTCGTGGTTTCTTACGGGGAGCAGGAAGCCCAACGCTCCGGCTCCGACGGTGATGGCGATGGAGTAGATGAAACTCCACATTGCCGCGGTTTCGTGGTAGGCGAAACTGACGATGGCTGACGGAAGCATGAATGCGGCTTCTATGAGCAGCAGCATTCCGAGCAGTTTTACCACCACGGCAAAGTTTAGATTATTGTTTTTTGCGAATATCATCATCTGTTGTCAATGAAACATCTTTTCGATTTTGTGGATGGCGCCCGACAGGCAGAACACCAACACGTGGTCGCCAGGCTGAATCTGAGTCTGGCCGTTTACGAGCATTCCGCGTCCGTTGCGTGTCAGTCCGCCGATGGTCATGTCGTGCGACAGTTTCAGGTCCTTTACTGGCGCTTTGGTTATTTTCGACTTCTCGCTTGCCGTGATTTCAGCCACTTCGGCGTCGGCAAGTGCCAGGCATTTGGCGTTTGACGAGTCGAAATCGAGCAGAATTTGGAAAATTTTGCTCGAGGCAAGCAGTTTCTTGTTGATTACGGTGCCGATGTTCAAGTTCTCTGCTTCGGCGATAAACTGGATGTTTTCAACCTCGGCTATCGATTTCCAGACACCGAACTCTTTTGCCGTCAGGCAGGCAAGGATGTTTGTCTCCGAGCTGTCGGTGAGTGCGATGAAGGCGTCGTAGTCGGCTATTCCTTCTTCGCGCAGCAGGTCGATGTCGCGCGCGTCGCCGTTTGCCACCGAGCAGTAGGCGGGGATTCGCTCAACGAGTTTGTAGCATTTCTCGCGGTCGTTTTCAATGAATTTTATCTTATAGGAGTCGTCGAGCATGTTGGCAAGTTGCACACCAATGCGGCTTCCTCCCATGATTAGAATTTTCTTTATTGATTTCTCCTGCTTGCCGCATATCTGCATAATGTATTTCATGCTGTCGGGCTGATAGATGAAGTAGGCTATGTCGTTGAGTTCCAGGTGGTCGTCGCCTCGCGGGATGATGGTCTCGTGTTGGCGTCTGATTGCGCAGATGTGAAACGGATGTCCCTCCATTGCCAGGTCTTTGAGCTTCATTCCTACGATTTGGCAGTTCTCGCGCAGTTTTATGCCGGTCAGTATCAGCTCGCCATTGTAAAGCTCAAACCAGTTGCGCGCCCAAGAGTGTTGCAGCGCGGTTTTGATTTCAAGGGAAGCGAAATTTTCCGGATAAATCAGGTCGTCAACGCCCATCTCGGCAAAATATTGCTGATACTCGGGTTTCAGAAACTCATAGTTGTCGATGCGTGCCACCGTTTTCCGTGCTCCGAGTTTCTTGGCAAACGAGCACGACACGATGTTGCGCGTCTCGAATGGCGTTACGGCGATAAACAGGTCGCATTTGTCTACTTTGGCATTTTTCAGCACTTTGAAAGCGGTAGGGCTTCCGGTCATTGTCATAAGATTGTAGTTGGCATCGATGGCGTGCAGTTTGTTCTCATCGTTGTCAATCAGAATTATGTCGAGGCCTTCTTTTGAAAGCAGTTTCGCCAGGTGTGTGCCAACTTCGCCTGCGCCTGCAATGACTATTTTCATTTTTTGCTGTCTCCTGCTAAGCTTATGATTAATTCTTTAATGCTCTCACTGTCCATTCCGCATTGTTTGTAGAGCTGCGCCACGGTGCCTTGCTTCACAAACCTGTCGGGGATGCCGACACGATGCACGATGGACTGCAGTCCGTTTTTGTTGACGCATTCCATTACTGCAGTGCCGAGACCTCCGGTGATGCAGCCGTCTTCAATGGTGATGATGTGCTTGAACTTCGTTGCCACATCCTTTACCAGCTCTTCGTCGAGAGGCTTCAGAAACACCATGTCGTAGTGGGCTGCGCTTATGCCGTCTTTCTCGGCGGCGTCGATGGCTCTTGCCGCATCGTTGCCGATGGGGCCGAGCGACAGCACGGCGATGTCGTTGCCGTCTTTAAGCATTCTTCCCTTGCCGATGCTGATTTCCTGCATCTCGCTTTGCCAGTCGGTATGCTCGCATTTGCCGCGCGGATAGCGGATGGCAAATGGGCCGTGGTCGCCGTTTTGGGCGGTGAACATCAGGTTGCGCAACGCATGCTCGTCGAGAGGCGAGGCGATTGTCATATTGGGAATCTCGCGCAGGTATGCGAGGTCGAATTGTCCGTGATGGGTCACGCCGTCCTCGCCGACGATGCCGGCGCGGTCGATGCAGAAAGTGACAGGGAGGTTTTGGATTGCCACGTCGTGGATAATCTCGTCAAAGCCCCGCTGCAGGAAGGTTGAGTAGATGCAGCAGAACGGGCGGGCGCCGTCTTTGGCCAGTCCGCCGGAGAATGTAACGGCATGCCCCTCGGAGATGCCCACGTCGAACGTGCGTTTGGGAAACCGTTCCTGCATGAACGTCATCGAGCATCCGGTCGGCATGGCGGCTGTTATGCCCACAATGGCTTGGTTTTTCTCAGCCAGTTCCACCAGCGTCTTTCCAAACACGTCCTGGTATTTCAGACGTCCGTCGTCGGCCGACTTTATCAAGTCGCCGGTATCTTTGTTGAATTTGCCGGGAGCATGCCATAAGCATGGATTCTCTTCGGCGGGGGCGTAGCCTTTGCCCTTCACTGTGCGCAGATGGAGCAGTATCGGGCCGTCCATCGCCTTGAGGTCGGAAAACACACGCACCAGGCGGACGACGTCGTGTCCGTCGTATGGCCCGAAATAGCGTATGTTCAACCCCTCGAATATGTTTTGTTGTCGTGAAATCAGTGATTTCAGACTGTTGTTGAACCTAAGTATTATTCCGCGGTGACTCTCAGTTATAAGGTGGAACTTGCGGAAGAATCGATACACCTTGTAGCGCAGCGTGTTGTAGCTTTTCGATGTGGTGATGTTCACCAGGTATTTGTTGAGCGACCCGACGTTGTTAGCGATTGCCATATCGTTGTCGTTCAGCACGATGAGCAGGTTGCTCTTGGATGCGGCTGCGTTGTTGAGTCCCTCAAACGCCAAGCCTCCGGCTATTGAGGCGTCGCCAATCACGGCAATTACATTGCGGCGAGGCTCGCCCTTGATGCGCGACGCTATCGCCATGCCGAGAGCCGCGGATATTGAATTGGAGGCGTGGCCGGCAATGAAGCTGTCGTATTCACTCTCCTCAGGATTCGGAAATCCGCTCAGACCTCCCATTTTGCGGTTTGTGGCAAACGCATCGCGGCGGCCGGTAAGAATCTTATGGCTGTAGGCTTGGTGTCCAACGTCCCACACGACGCGGTCGTAAGGGGTGTCGAACACGTAGTGGAGTGCAACGGTGATTTCCACAGCGCCCATGCTCGATGCAAAGTGTCCTGGGTTGTCCGACAGCGAGTCGATTAGAAACGACCGCAACTCCCGGCATACGGCTGGCAACTCTGTCACCGGCAGTCTGCGCAGGTCTGCAGGCGAATTTATTTTCGACAGCAGCGGATATGTATCAGTTTTCTTTTCCACGTTTGTATTTCTTATAAATAGGAACGAATATAACTATGCCGGAGGCAATGATGGCGAAGACAACACGGAAGTCGACAACCTGACTCCTGGTGATCAATATGTAGCACAGTGCAAGCCACAGCAGCACTACGCATGCAAATCTGAAAATGTTATATTTGCTCATTGTTTCTTTTCCTTTTATTGTATGTATGCAAAGATAGTGCAAGTCGAGAGCGGAAAGACAAACGCTGTTTGATCTTTAGGCCAAGACGCCGCCTATCTTATGCAAAGATAGTGCAAGCGGTGCGAAAAGAAAAGAAAATCATTTGGAAAATCGACGGTGGAGGGGGCATGGCTGCGTGTATAAAAGAAAAACGTCCAACTTTCGTTGAACGCTTTCTTAAGTTGTCCAGGAAGGACTCGAACCCTCACAGGCGGAACCAGAATCCGAAGTGCTACCATTACACCACTGGACAATTTCTTTCGTTTTGGTAGTGCAAAGGTAATACCTTTATTTTAAACTGCAAATTATTTTGGGCATTTTTTTTAGGCAAAAAAAGAGTGCGAATAATTAATTCGCACTCTTTCAGTATTGTATGCTCCAAAAAATTATTTGAACTGAGCGTCGATAAATTTGCGGAGTTGGTCGTTAGGCTTGGCAGTGTATGCTTTTTCGTAGTGCTCCTTAGCCTTAGCCATATTGTTTTCAGCCACCTGAGCGTATGTTGCGATGTAGAGGTTTGCCTCATAAGCGATGCTGTTCTTAAGTTGCTCGCTCATGTTGGCATCTTTTGCCATAGCGTCAAGAGCTTCCTGATAAGTCTTGGCGCACTCCTCGTTTACGTTTGCACCGTAGTATCCGTTCATCAAGCTTGCCTTGCGTTGAAGCACAACAGCGTAGTTTGAAGTCTTGTCAGCTTTCTCGTCGATGGCTTTGAACACTTCCATACCTCTGTCGAACATAGCTTTCTTCAATTCCGGGTCTTTGACAAACGCAGCAGCGTTGGTGTAGCGTGAAAGCAGGGTGAGGAGGTTGTTGAGGTCGTAATCCTTGCCGTATTCCTGACCGTCGATAAATTTCTGGTATGCTTCGGCTGCCTTTACGAAAGGCTCTGGATTATGGGCAGAAGCAGCCTTTATGCAAGCGAGACTGAGCTGCTGGTACAGGCTGTACTGTTTTGGGTTCACCTTGATAGCCTTCTCGTAGGCGTTTACTGCCAAAGAGTCGAGACCGAGTTTCTTCAACACGTCAGCGTATGTAGTGTAGTCGTTGACAGTGAATGTGTAAGTCTTGTCTTCAGGCATAGTGAAGAATGACTGAGCGGCAGCTGCAGCGTCTTCCATTTCGCCCAATTCAGCCTTGTTGAGGAAGAGCATACGTTTCATCAAGAACGGACGGAAGTTCTTTGCAAGAAGTTTTTCTGCCCATTCGATTGACTGAGTGTAGTCTTTTGCGAAATAGAGAAGCACGGCATAGCGCGACTCGTCGCTCTCGAAGTGGTTGGGGTTCTCAATCACCTTCTTGTACTGCTCAACGGCTTTTGTCCATTGGTTGTTCTCGTAGTATTTCTCGGCGAGCTCACGCTGCGAGAGCAGAGAGTTTGGCTTCTGGTCGGCGATTGTTTTCAATTTCTCAATAGCCACAGCTGGAGCTATGTGGAAATATGTGTTGGCATACTTCACGTAAGCGATAGGGTCTTCAGGGTTGAAGTTGATAGCCATTTCGTAGTAACCGGCAGAGTTGCCATAGTCTTTTTGGTTGGCAAGCATGTCGCCCTCGAAAAGGTAGATGTTGCCTTCGTTTTTGTTTTTCTTCTTAGCGTCCTTCAAGAATGTCTGATATTCTTTTTTGTAGACGATAGAGTCTGTGTTGTAGTAAGTGCGTGCGATTTCTACTTTCACTTTGGCAGCTTCTTTCTTGCCGAATTTGTCGGCTTGTTTGAAGAAGTCCTTCGCTGCGTTGGCGTTGTTTTCCTTGAGCGCTACCGCTCCTTTGCCGATGTAGTTGAAGGCGTATTGAGCGTCGTTCTGGATGCCGAGGTCAAAATATTTTGAGGCTTGAGTCTTGTTGCCCTCGCTAAGGGCGATGTTGCCAAGATAGTAGTAAGCTACGGCTTTGTTTGTCTCCGGGTCATTGATAGTCTGGTCGAGCACGATCTTTGCGTTTTCTCCCTGACCAACCTGGTAGTATTCAACACCGTCTTGGTATCCATCGGCGAAACCGGTGACTGCGGTTCCTGCGAGGACAGCTGCTGAAAGAATAAATTTGAATTTCATCATTGTAAGTTGTTAATCTGTTTATAATTATTTGAAATTTATTTCTAATTTTCGATTACTACGGCGCGTTGCGGCGGCACGTTGGCTGGCATTACGCCTGTGTTGAGTATCACTTTCTGTCCAGGGATGCTCGTAATGAAACGGCAGAATGCGTGCTGTTTGCTGCTCGTCGGGCTGGTGCACACGGCATAGATGGTGCGGAACAGAGGATAGTTGCCGGTGTAGATGTCGTATTGATACGGCTTGTAGGCGTAGGGCGAGTCGTTTTTGCGTATCGGCACCACTTTTATCGCCTGACTGTAGTCGGCTTCTGTCTGTTCGGAATACATGTCGTGGTTCACTTCGGCTGCCGTTTCCATTTCGTTGAGTTCGCTTTTCGAGTAGTTTGCCACTATGGCAATGTTGTTGAGGTCGCGGCTGAGCCAGCTGACGCCGATTATTCCGATGGCGTTCTTGTGGGTGCGTACCATCTCGAAAACGTCCTTGTTTGTCTTTTGGGCATACACGTTTTTGCAGAACGGCTTGCGGTTGGTGACATTCTGCATCATGTATTTCACCGTGCTTGAGTTTTGGTTGTCGAACACCACCGATATGTCGCCGAGTTTCGACGGTGAGATTTCGTTCCAGTTTTTGGTTTTCCCGGTGAGGATGTCGCTGAGTTGCTGTATGGAGAGCTCGGCGATGTCGTTGCCGGTGTGGGTGATTACGGCTATTGCGTCGACAGCCACGGGCACGCAGTATGTGTTGCGGTGGTTGGCTTCGAGAAATCTGCGGCGCTCGTATGTCATCTCTGTAGCGGTGATGTATACGCCGCGGGTGAGATTCATGATTGAGTCGTCGATGGCTTTCTCGTCAACGTAGTGGGCGTGGATGCGCACGTCGGGGTATTTCAGTTCGTAAACCTGCACTTCCTGGCGGATTATGTTTTCAACCGATTCGTCGCACATCAATTTGAATTCCGTTTCTTTCGGCTCTTTGTTGG
>ULSM01011583.1_pt1 | contig 17165 bp, 10 predicted proteins | sample 1956381 | NCBI WGS metagenome assembly ULSM01 (sample SAMEA4835710, study PRJEB28245) | human gut metagenome | biome: gut microbiome; material: fecal sample | place: Denmark | collected 2008 | reverse complement strand
GCAGTTTGGCCGAGCGCGAACGCGGGTTGCGGACGAGCTCTTCCGAGGAGGGAGTGACGGCCTTGCGCGTAATGATTTCGAACGGCGTTTCGGGCTTGCCGAAGAAATCCTTTTCGATGCGCCCCTCGAAATTACCGCTGCGCAGGAAGTTCTTCACCAGCCGGTCTTCGAGCGAGTGGTAGGAGATCACTACCAGCCGTCCGCCGGGGCGCAGCACCTTGAGGCTCTGTTCCAGCGCCATTTTGAGCGCTTCCATTTCTCCGTTTACTTCGATGCGCAGGGCCTGGAACAGCTTGGTCAGGAATTTCGATTCGTCCTTTTTCGGGGTACAGGGCGCTACGGCCGCAACCAGGTCTGCGGTGGTCAGGATCGGCTGCGCGGTCCGTGCGCGGACGATGCAGGCGGCGACTTTCCAGGGGGTGTCGATTTCGCCCCAATCGCCCAGGATGCGGGTCAGGGCATCGGCGTCGAGCGTGTTCACCAGGTCGGCCGCCGTGCCTCCTCCGCGCTGGTTCATCCGCATGTCGAGCGGTGCCGAACCCCGGAACGAGAATCCCCGTTCGACGGCATCGAAATGGTGGGACGACACGCCCAGGTCGGCCAGGATACCATCGACCCGGGTTACTCCGCGCAGCCGCAGGGCGCCCCGCATGAAGCGGAAGTTGCTTTCGACGTAATGGAAGCGGCTGTCTTCCGGACAGTTGTCCCGGGTATCCCGATCCTGATCGAAGGCGTAAAGACGTCCCCGGTCGCCCAGTGCCGACAGGATGCGGCGCGAATGTCCGCCACCGCCGAAGGTGAGATCGACATAGGTTCCTGCAGGATCGATGTCGAGCAGTCGGACGGACTCTTCGAGCAGGACGGGCGTATGATAGACGGAGGTCATTTGGCTTCGATATATATTTAGGGTGTAAAGTTAGGCAATTTGCAGGGAAAAATCGTTATCTTTACCGAAGAAAAAACGGTTGAGAACGGTCGTACTCCGGAAGGCCGGGGTGTCCCGCTTCCGGGATCTCCCTGTACCGATGCGGAGTTTCGATTGGAAATCCGAGCGTAGGTGCGATAGGTGCAAATCGGGCGTCGTACGACTTTCGACCGATAATTAAAAGGGTTACGTTATGCCGAAAATAGATGTCGATGCCGTGCTTGCGGCAAAGGCTCCCCGGATCGCCCGATGGGTGCCGGGATTCGTTATCCGCTGGCTCAAGCGCACGATCCATCAGGACGAAATCAACTATATTCTGGATGAGTATTCCGCGCTTCCTCCTCAGCAGTTTATCCAGGCTTGTTTTAAGTTCTGGGGAGTGACCTATTCGGTCGAAGGGCTCGAAAAGCTCGACCCGAAGGGACGGTATCTCTTTGCCTCGAACCATCCTTTCGGGGGAATGGACGGTATGATGCTGGCCGACGAGCTGGTCGGATATTTCGGCGATGCGCGGGTGATCGTGAACGATTTGCTGATGCACGTCGAGCCGCTGCGACCGCTCTGGATCCCGGTGAACAAGCACGGTTCGCAATGCGGGGAATACCTGCGCAGGTTCGACGAAGCTTTTGCAAGCGACTGTCCGATTCTGACCTTCCCGGCCGGGCTTTGTTCGCGCCGTCGGCAGGGGGTGGTGTCCGATTTGCCGTGGCGTTCGAATTTCGTCAAGCGGGCGGCGGCGTCCGGGCGCCGGATCGTGCCGGTTTTCGTCGAGGGCGAACTATCCGATTTCTTTTACCGCCTTTCCAATTTTCGGAGGAAGATAGGTATCCGGTTCAATATCGAGATGCTCTATCTGCCCGACGAGATGTTTTCGCAGAAGGGAAAACATTTCCGGATACTGGTCGGGGAGCCTGTTTCGACGGACGAGCTGGTCGAATGCGGATCGTGGCAGCAGCGGGCGGATTACGTACGCGAAAAGGCGTATTCTTTGGAAAAAAAGTTGCGTGCCGAAGCAAAACACGGATAAATTGTTTAGTTTTGCTCTAAATTTAACAGCATGGAACCCATCATAGAGCCTGTAAGCCGAAGTCTGTTGCTCGCGGAATTGACCCCTGAACGCAAGGTCCGAAATACGAACAAGGCTTCGAATGAAATCTATATTTTCGATGCCGCCGAATGCCCGTCCCTGCTGCGGGAGATCGGACGCCTGCGGGAGGTCGCCTTCCGGTCGGCGGGGGGCGGAACGGGGCTCGCCGTGGATATAGACGAGGAGGATCTCGCCGGCGACGGTTATTACCAGTTGATCGTCTGGGACCCTGCGGAGCAGGAGATCGTGGGCGGTTATCGCTTTATCGTCTGCACGTCGGAAAATCCCCGGCATCTTTCCACTGAACATTATTTCACCTTCAGCGACAAATTCCGCAAGGAATACCTGCCCTATACCATCGAACTGGGGCGTTCGTTCGTACAGCCTTCCTATCAGTCGCGCGGCAATTCGAAGAGTATCTATGCGCTGGACAACCTCTGGGACGGTTTGGGGGCGCTTGTGGTGCTGAATCCCAAGGTGAAATACCTTTTCGGCAAGGTGACGATGTACGCTTCGTACAAGGCTATGGCACGCAATGCCCTGATCTGGTTCCTGCGCCGTTATTTTCCCGATCCCGATCATCTGGTGGCGGGTAAAAATCCCGTGCAGCTCGATTTGGACGATCCCTATTACGAGCATTTTTTCACGGGCAAGACCTATGAGGAGAATTACCGCATCCTGATCCAGCGCATCCGCGAGTTCAACGAGAACATTCCTCCGCTGATCAATGCCTATATGAATCTCTCGCCTACGATGCGGGTGTTCGATACGGTAATCAACACCGATTTCGGCGGCGTGGAGGAGACGGGTATTCTGCTGACCATTCCGGACATTTATCCCGAGAAAAAACAGCGTTATATGCGTTGGCAGGGGTGGCGTGAAAACCTCAAGCAGCGCCGGGAACATTTCCGCCTCCGCCTGCAGGAGCATCTCTCGCGTATCGGGAAAAGATGGGAAGTGTAGTCGAGCCGGATTTTCCCGGGTCGGATGTCTTATTTTGATAAATTACGCCTTTTCGGTGTAATTTTTTTGTTTATGGATGCGGAATTTCTCGAAAAATTGTAATTTTATAGAGAAAAGAGAAGTTTGTATGCGTACAAGATTGGTAGTGTCTTTTTTTATCTGTTTTTTGCTGCAGGCATGCTCCGGAGCTTCGACGACGAAGACGAATGGAGTGTCGAACACATCGGGAAACGATCAGGCCGGATGTATCGCCTTGGATACGATCGGCATCGATGGTGCGGTCGAGAAGTTCGTATGGAACGAAGAGGATGGAATCGGCTTCTTAATTCAGGATAATAGCTATTTGGACTTTATTAAATCGTCTTTCACATCGAGGCCGGTGTTTGCTATGCAGGCTGCTGACGGTCGAATAACCTATTCGACGGAGGATTTGATGAAAGAGATGTGGCCGAAAGAGCGGATCGAGGATCCTGTTTCGGTCGTAGCTTGGCGACCGTATGGATTTGCGTTACAAGAGGACGGGAGTTTTTTTCTTCCGGTCGGTGTGGCGCAGTATGATGAGAAGGGGTGCCGGAGCGTGCCTATGCTCGGCCGGTACCGGGGAAATCTGGCTGAAATGACACTCGATTTCGAAAATATGTTCTCCGCTGTGGAGTTGCGATTGAGGAAAGACAGCTTCGCTCTCGAACCGATTAAGGTGAAACAAGTTATTTTGCAGGGAAACGACGGTGAAATTCTGGCAGGATCGATCAAGGTGGTAGCCAGTAGGCAGGAGCTGCCCGACAGTGTGTGCGAAGAGAGGAAAGTCAGTCCTTGCGTCGTATTGGATTGCGGATCGGGGGTGGAGCTGACGGAAGAATCGACCTCTTTTTATCTGCCTGTACTGCCTGTGGAGTTTCGCCGAGGGTATTCGTTAACGGTCGTGACGGATCGTGACAGCGGGAATATGTTCAGGATTCAATGCGGTGGCAAATTCCCCGTAAGATTGAAAAAAGGTCGGATATACCGTGCGGCGGATACGATTGTTCGCCCGGCGTATCTGCAATACATGATTCCCGATCCCAATTTCCGGGCTTATCTTTTGGAACAGGGGTATATCGAAGAGATCGGCGAAAACGGGAGCCGGGTCGTAGTAACACCTGCCGGTCGGGCTGCGACGAAGATAGATTGTTCGAGGCGGGGTATCGCTTCCTTAGCAGGAATCGAGTATTTCCCGCTGTTGGAGGAGTTGAATTGCTGTATGAATATGATATCGACGTTGGATTTGACGCAGAATCCTCGTTTGGTAAAGTTGGATTGTTCGGGAAATTGTCTTAAATCCTTGGATGTAAGCCATAATTCGGTGCTAATGGAGTTACGGTGCATGTTGAATGAGCTGGTGGCATTGGAAACGGATCGGAATCCGAAGCTGACTGTTTTGCATTGTGCATTTAATCGCTCGTTGAAAGCGTTGGATGTGACTGGTAATCCCCTGTTGAAAGAGTTGGTGTGCACGGAAAACAGTCTGTCGAGTTTGGATGTGTCGCATAATTTGGAACTGAAAAAACTTATGTGCGGAAATGGTTTTGTCAAAAAGAACCGTTTGGAAACCCTGGATGTTAGTAAAAATACCAAACTCGACACGTTGGAATGCTCGGGCTGTTGGCTGAAAACCTTGGATGTCAGTCGGAACCGGGATTTGATATATTTGAATTGCAGTAGAAATGAATTGGAGCGTCTGAATCTCGGCGCTGTTCCGAATTTGAAGGAATTGGATTGTCCCATGAATAAATTGAGCCGACTGGACGTATCTCGTTGCAAGGCTCTGACATGGATTTCGTGCGACAGGAACTCGCTCTCCTCGTTAGATGTATCCCACAACCGGTCGTTAAATTGGCTGTCGTGTGGTGAAAATTTGCTTACTACGTTGGATGTGTCGCATAATTCGGTGTTGGAAACGTTGTGGTGTAATGACAACCAATTGACTACGTTGGATCTTTCGGGAAATCCGATTTTGAGAAAGCTGTATTGTTGCAATAACCGGTTGTCCTCTTTGGACTTGAGTAAAAATAAATTCTTGGAACCGAGGAATGTGTCCGATCACGGGAACTGTTTCCCGGAGGAAGAGGGTTCGATTGTGGTTAATTCCTGCTGTTTCTGAAAAATGAAAAAGGGGCTGTCTAACAGTTTTAGACAGCCCCTTTCGTTGCTTTTTGGTTTTACCGCGACGCGGCGATATTCGAGCTGTGCATGCCCCGGGAATCGCGGGCCCAGTCGTCCCTGGCGCGGAGTACCTGTTCGATGATGTCGCGCACGCAGCCGTGCCCGCCCGCGAACTCCGAAACGTAGCGCGAGGCTTCGATCACCTCGGATGCCGCATCCGAGGGACAGACGGGGATTCCGACTGCCTTCATACACTCCAGGTCCGGGATGTCGTCGCCCATGTAGATGACGTTCGCCGGATCGAGTCCGTGGCGTGCGAAGAAATCCTGCATGGCCGATATTTTGTCCATGCAGTCCAGGTAAACATCTGTGATTCCCAGCATTTTGAGCCGGTGGTCGAGCGTTGCGCCCCGTCCGCCCGTGATGATGCACACTTTGTAGCCCATACGGAGCGCATAGGCGATGGCATAGCCGTCCTTGGCATAGTATTTTCGGATGAAATCCCCATCGACCAGGGGCATGATTCCCCCGTCGGTCATTACGCCGTCCACGTCGAAAATGAACGCTTCGGTCTTTACGATGTCTTCTTTGAAGTTTCCCATATATCTTGACTTAATGATTCATAAATTCGTAACAGTCGCGGATCGTGAGCGAGTGCGGCTTCGTGCCGCCGCAACGTCGGCAGGTCGCCGCGTACGGCAGGCCCGGTCTGCACCCGATGCGGATCGCCCGAATCGACGGCTTTGGCTGCGGTTTCGGCGATCAGGGGTTTCAGTACGTCGAAGGGCAGTTCGGTCCCGTGCAAAATCTCGCCTCCCAATGCGTAGAGGTGATTGACGAAATTGCAGGCGAAAACCGCGGCCAGGTGAAGGCGTACGCGACGGTCGGAGTCGGCACGATATACCGTGCGGCTCAGATTGCGGGCGAACGCTTCGAGCTCCGAGGTGAAGGAGTCGTCGTTTCCTTCGACGAAAAGAGGTATTTTGGCAAAATCCACGCTGCGGCCTTGGGTAAAGGTTTGCAGGGGATAGAGAACGCCCCGACGGTCGAAGCGTGCGGGAAGAGCCTCTATTCCGATGCCTCCGGCCGTATGTACCACAGCGGCTTCGGCGGGTATGGGCAGGCTTTCGGCCAGCGTGGTGATCGCCGCATCGCTGACGGCCAGGATGTAGAGGTCTGCGGCGGCCAGCTCGCGCGGATCGGAGCTCCACGCGGTGCCGTTTTCGAGGGCGAGTGCTGTACCTCGTTTCGCGTTGCGGGCGAAGATCTGGAGCAATGTTGCTCCTTCCGTGCGGCTTATCGCGCGGGCGAGCGCTTCGGCCAGGTTGCCGCTGCCTATGAGGACGATATTTTTCATCTTTCCGAGTGTTTCGATTCGGGCTGCGGCCCGGAAGCCGGTTTGCGGGCGGCGTTCACTGCGTCGTCCAGGTCGATGAGCCGAAGCCGGTCGCCCGCTGTACGGCAGGCCGTCTGAAGCTCGTCGAGCGCGCGGTCTATTCGGCGCGTTTCTTCGGTCGCGGCGAAGTAGAGGCGTGTCGAACTGTAATTGTCGATGGTTCTGAAAATGTTGTAGAGCGTCATTTCGTGGATGTCCCGTCCGGGGGCGAAAGCCACTTCGCGGTCGTCGTCCGGATTCCGGATTTCGATCAGCAGGCCCGTGCGCACGAGCTGGTGCAGGACATCGTTCACGATGCGGGTGGGCAGCGAGAGTCGGCGGCGGAGTTCATCGACCGGGAGCGCCCCTTCGTTTTCCCGAAAGCGGTGTACGACCTGGAGCATGACGGCCAGGATGATCCGGCGTCGTCGGTCGTTGCTGATGCCGAGCGATTCGCGCTCTTCGGCGAAACGGTCGATATTCTGGTAGGCGAACGAGAGTTCGCCGCCGAAGAGCAGGATTTCCCACGAGATTTGCAGCCATAACAGGAAGAGCGGCAGGGCTGCGAAACTGCCGTAAATCGCGTTGTAGGAGGTCATCCATCCTTGCAGATAGAGGTAGCCCCACTGAAAGAGCATGAAGACCGTTCCTGCGACGATACCCGCCATGAAAGCGCTGCGCCACAAGACTTTCGTATTGGGCACGACGGCATAGATCAGGGTGAAGCTGCCCCAGATGATGACCAGGGCCGAAAGTTTCGAAAGAAGGATGCCGAGGAACGTATTCCCCGCGTCGAAGAACCGGAGCAGATAACCTCCCATCGTGCTGGCCACGAGCCAGAGGATCGGGGCGACCATCGCGATGACGATGTAGTTGAGGTATTGGCGGGCGATATTGCGCGAGGACTGAACCTCCCAGATGTTGTTGAAAGCGCTCTCCACCGACCCGAAAACCCGGATGACGGCCCAGAAAAGGGTTACGACGCTGACCAGGGCGATAAGCCCGCCCTGCGTATTGGCGAGGGCTTTGCGGGCGAATTCCACCATGTAGTCCAATACTTCGACGTTTTGCGGGAAAAGGGCGTAGAGATCGTCGATCAGGCCGTCCAGAAGCCCGAATCCCTTGACTACGGCGAATACCAGCGCCAGGATCGGGACGATCGAGATGAGCGTATAGAACGTCAGGGCGGCGCTGCGCACGATCGTATCGTGGGCGATCAGGCCGCGTGCCGTGTAGAACAGCAGCTTGTACTGTCTGACGGCCCACCGGACGCGGGGATTGCGGTAGGAGTTTGCGTTGCGCCGCAGGATCGTGTCCGTGAAGTAGGTGAAGACGTTCTTGACTTTCATTTCGGGACGTTTCTCAAAGATAGCTATTTTAGACGGATCGTCCAATAATCCTGCCCGATTTTCGTGAAGGCGATCCGTCGCTCGCCGCCTTCGCGTATGCCGAGCCGTGCGGCGATTTCAGCCGCCGTGAGCGGGAAATCTTGTTTCAGAATCGTCAGCCGGCTGCCGGAAAGCTCCCGTTTCAGTTGCTTGGGGTTGTAGGGCTCGATCCGTTCGATCTCCAGCCAGCGGCCCAATGTGTCTTCGGACTTTTCCGCTGCGAATCCGTAACCGTTCGGGCTCCAGATGTCGGCGTGGCCTTGCAGGTAGGTCGGCGTCAGCCGGGCTTTTTGAAGCGCTACGTCGGGGATCAGCAGCCAGCGGTAAGCGGCCGGATCGAAGGGCTTGTCGCAGGGAGTTGCACGGGCTTCGGCCGGCGTGCAGGAAAATTCTCCCAGTTCGAGCGCAACGGCCGTCAGCAGGGGGCCGGTTCCGTCGGCATAGACGACGACTTCCTTGCATTCGTCGTGCAGGGACACCACTTCCGTGCGGCAGGGACCGAAGAGCCGGAATGTTTCGCCGACGTCGAACAGCGGGGAGTTCTTGACGCAGAGGTTCGGGGCGATGCGACGGAGTTCCGGCAGCAGCTTCGGTATGTCGGGAGAACAATCCTCCAGCCGCACCAGCTTGCGCCCTTCGGCGCTGCGTCGGTCGGGGTCGGCGTAGATCCAGTCGAAGTGGTCCCGGGTCGAGGCGAGGAACGCCTCGGCGGAGGAGTTGATAACCCGTATATTCGTTGCGCCCAGCCGCCGGAAATTCTCTCCGGCGACGGCCGCCAGCGTCGCATCCCGTTCGAGGGTGATGACTTCGCGGAAGCGTTTCGAGAGGTAGAGGGCATCGACGCCCAGTCCGCAGGTAAGGTCGAGCACCCGTTCCCCGCTGCAACTCTTGCGGGCCGCGCACGCCTCGCTCGAGGCCTGTTCGAAAGCCAGCGGCGGGAGGATGCAGCGGGCTTCGTAGTAGGAGGGGAGTTTCGTCCGCGCCCGCGCGAGGTATTTGACCTGCGTGGCGACGAGTGCCGCATGCGGAATACGCTTGTCGAGGGCGATCGCCGCAGGGTCGCGGCCGATTTGCTCTTCGACGGTACGCCGCACTTCGGGAGTCAGCAGCAGTCGGTATTGTTCCGGAGTCATCATTCCGGGAGCGAAGATACCGATTTTTTCCGTTCGGCGCTCCATAGGAGCAGGGTTGCGAAGATGAAAAGTCCGTAAACGATCCAGCATTGGGTCGTCGTGAGCCGGATGTCGAGGGCGGCTGCCGGAAGTGCCGCTGCAGCTCGGATCAGTTCGTTCTGTGCCCGGGCTGCGAATCCTGCGACGACCGAGAAGAGCGGTGCGAGCACTGTTCCCGGGATCACGAGCCAGAGCGTGCAGCTACCGACCACGACGTAGGAGAGCAGGATGACGACGGGGTTGAGTGCCAGCCCGACGACCGAGATCTGGCCGAAGGTATGGGAGATAAGGGGTGCGGTCGCAGCGGACGCTGAAAATCCGATGGCGAGGGTTGCGGTCAGCATATCGATGCTTTTGCGGCGTGTTCGCAGGAGGCGGCAGAGGGGGAGTCCCCAGGCGATGATGCCGGCGACGGCGATGAACGAGAGTTGGAAGCTGATGTCGAACAGGTAATCGGGATGGAAGAGCAGCATGACGAAGGCTACGCCGGCGAGTGTGTTCATCCCGACGTATTCCGACGACGAGGCCAGGGCGAATTGCAGGACGGAGAACATCAGCGCGGCCCGGACGACGCTGGGCGGGAATCCCGTCGTGGCGGCATAGAGCCAGATGAGCAGGATGACCGCGATATTGCGCAGGATGTGTCCGTGTCGGAAGAGCGGCAGCCACCAGAGCAGCAGGTTGGCGAGCAGAAAGACGATGCCCACGTGCAATCCCGAGACGGCGAGCAGGTGCGAGGTCCCGCTGCGCGAGTAGGCCGCACGGAGTGCAGGGGAAAGCGAGCGTCGATCCCCGGCCGTCATAGCGTTGCAGAGGGCCTGTTCGTCGGGTGCCAGGGCCAGACGGTCGAGCCGTGCGACGGCCCGTTCGTGCAGGAACAGGGAGAGGTGCTTCGGGGAAAGCTCCCGGTGCAGGGTGTCGCTCAGCAGCAGGCTTGAGCGGTTCAGGTAGAGGGTGCCGACGTATCCCCGGCGGGTCATCAGCCGTCCGTAGCCGCCGTGACGGGCGGTGAAAGGGTAGATTTTGCCGCGTACGACGGCTCGGTCGCCGGGATTCAGTGCGGTCGAAGAGTCGCATCGCACCACGAGGTTTCCGGCAGCAGGGAGCCATTCTCCGGTTGCGGAGTTCCGCCGGGCGCGGATCGTTGTGCCGGAGGCCGTTTTGCCTTCCCGTTCGGAGAGGCGTTCTCGGACGACGATTTCGTATTCGCCCGGAGTGCCGGTCGGCGGAGCGGGAGTGTGTCTCAGTTCGGTGACGGTCATGCCGAAAAGCAGAATGGCTCCCAGGGTGGCGAGGTTTGCGCCCCGGTCGTCGGCGAGCAGTGCCAGGATACCGCAGACGAGGAATCCGCCTACTAACAACCACAGCGGCAGTACGTAGTGGTCGGCCAGCAGGATGCCGGCCGCGAGCGGCGGCAATGCGCGGAGCAGGGGCATGCGCCGGAGTTTCGACCGGAGGTTTTCGGACTTGAGTCGTAGCATAACGGAGCCGGATCGCGGGAAATGGACGGAGAACCTGGCTTTGACTTTGTGTTTTTTTCGTTTTCTGCGTTCGGCAGGACCTCGCGGGCAGTCGCGGGCCTCGTCGATCGGATATTTGCGGTTTGCCTCCTTTGGAGGCGGCGGAATATTCCCGCCTCTTCGTTGCATCCGCTTCGAGTGTCGGTTTTCGGATTCGGCGATTTTCCAATTCGTAAAGATAATTATTTTTCGGAAGAATAAGCCGTTCGGATGTATGGATAATACAAAACGACACGCATCAAATAGAATGATGCGTGTCGTTTTGTCGTGTCGGAGATCTTTTCGCCCGTTTAGAACGATGCGAATGTGTTCCAGTTCGAATTTTGCTCCGCTGCGGCCTGAATGTCGGCAGGCAGGTTGGCGAAGAAATCGAAGCCGGTGAGCCGTTCGATCTCGGCGACGGAAGTCGCATAGTTCGTGTAGCTATCGTTCGAGTACTCCCTGTGTTCCATCCAGAAACCGATCGTCATGGCCGACGTCACTTTGTTCGACGCGTCGCGCCGGACTTTCAACAACGCTTTGTAGTAATAGTTCGGTACGGGGCATCGTTTGCTGTCCGACTTCGGTGTGATCCAGGTGATCGCTTCGTGGTTGCCTGCGGTCTGGAGAATAGCGCCCGTCACCACATATACCGTGTCCGTAGTCGCAGCGATATTTCGGACGCCGCTTTCGAGCTGCTGCCAAATACCGCCGTTGAATTTGTTCTGAATCTGCGGCGTGGAATTGGTTGCGTAATAGGTCTGTACGACCAATTCGTCCGAACCGTTGCGGTCGGCGTTGGGTATCTGGTGCCCCCGGGCGTAGAACTCTTTCGAACTGTCATATCCGTCCGATGTGGTAGCTCCGAGATTGACCCCGTAGCTGCTCGACCAGACGTTGATCTGTTCGGATTCGGCCAGTCCGGGATTGCGCTGCCATTTGTCGGAACGTCCGTTTCCCATGTGTCCTTTTGCGAGCGGATAGGCTACCCAGTAAGCCGTGTAGGTCGATTTGTCGTAGTACATCGTGTAGTTGCGCTGCGATCCGGAGGCGGGATAAACCGTCTGCGTGATCGTCTCATCGGCTGTCGTGCGGGCCGGAAGCTCGTACCAGGCGGCATGATCCGTCCGTGCTCCTTCGGTGGTAAAGGTTGTCGAAGAACTCTGCGGCGTGGAGCCGTTGGTCGCCGTTACGACGCCGTAAACCGTGTACGTCGTTGCGGGCAGAAGATCGGAGAGGTTGGCGGTCGCTTCGTTTCCGACAACAGCGGCAACGACACTTCCCGTGTCGCTGCCGTTCGTTGCGGAATAGAAGAACTGCACCTCGGTTGCGTAAGCGGCGTCGGTCAGACTACTGGAAACCTTCGCTGTACTCGAAGTTATGTCGCTTACGCTCGGTGTAGCAATTCCCGGGGTAGGGTCTGGAGTCGGAACTCCGCCTCCTGTTCACTCAAGCTGCCAAGAGAAATCACCGATAGTAGTACGGTTTTCCGTGTTTTGCTCGATCTTGATCGTTGCGTCCTGCCCGTTGCATACTATATCCGAGAGCTCGAAAACTTTTTTTGAATTTTTGGTTATACTTAATGTTCCTACGCTTTTTCCTCCGACTGTTACGGTCAAGGTTGCACTGCCTTTCGAACTTGTCAAGGCGTTGAACTTGAGTGCTGTGATTCCGCCAGGGATTGTTACGCTCAATGAACCGCTCTTACCTATCGTGAGGTAAGTTTCGCTGGAAACTGTGATCCCTGCCGTGTTGGACAATGTAGTACGGTCGGTTTTGGATTGGTTCGGATTACCACATTTTGCATAGGTCCATACCGGAGTCCCGGTTGTTACGCCGTTGAAAGTTCCATTAGAGTTGTAGGCTGATCCTGCATCGGGTTTATAGTTCTCGAAAGTTTCCGAAACCCATGCCTTTGCGCCGGCAGCAGCCTGCTCAACAGTCAGCGTCGCTTGGGCTGTACCCAGTGAAGTAGTGGCGGTAAGAACGATGCGTGCTGTACGAGGTGTTGCGACCGTATTTTCTGTGGCTGCGACTTCGAGGCGATTTTCGCTGCCGTTGTAATCACCTGTGGTGATCCAGTCCGGCTGTTCGGTTCCTTCAGTGCCGTCGTAAATAGCGACGGAAACGTCTTGCGTTTCGGCGTTCTTCAACGTAACGGGGATATAGTGAGTTTCCGTATCGTTATAAGACAGTGTCAGGGTCGTCTGATCCAACGTGATTTCAGGCAACTTGACGTATTCGGCAGGGATTAGGGTCAGATCTTTTGTCTGACTGCCGGTATAGAATCCAAAACCGAGAGCTGCTTGATCGTTTTTCGCCAAAATACGGGAAGGGGTCGCTGCCGATGCGATTTGGTAAGTACCTTCGGACTTGTTCTTGGTAATTACCAGTTCATAAGGAGTCGTAGAGGTCGTAGCGCTGTTGTCGCTCTCCCAGGAGAGATAGTTCTCGCCTTGACTGATCGTGTAGTTGTCGCCCGATTTGGTGATTGTCCAAATGAGGGTTTCATCACCCGTTTTGTAGGGATTTGACGGTGTAATTACTACGGGGGCCAAACGAGAACCGTCAGCCAGAGAACTCATTGCATAGGTTATTTCGGATTGGGTCGCCGTGATGACGTAGTCGCCGCTCAATGTTTCGGTCGCCTCTTCCGCAGCGTCGGTCATATCGACCGCGAAAGTCGAACTGTCGCCTGCTGCGAAAGCCAGGGGCCGGCCCTCCTGAACGGTTACCGTCTTGGTGAAGATCTTCGATGCGGTGGTCACGGTAACGGTGAATGTTTCACCGGCTGCCACCTCGAACGGGAAGCAGGTGAAATAGGCGGTCATGCCCGTTGCGCCGTTGGCCGTAAGGTTCATCTCCGAAGAGTAGCTCAGCGTCACGTTGTCCGAGAAATTACCGGGATAACCGTACTCCTTGACGGTGCCTGCCGTCATATCGACATAGCTACGGCCCGTGACCTTCTTATCTGGAGCCGTGAATTCGACGCCAAGGACAGGCTCCTCCGATGCGAGGTTTTTGACCGTCATCTTACCGATGGCAACGGCACGGCCGAAACTCATTTGCAGTTCGGTCGGCTGACTCTCCAGCGAGATCGATTTGGCGATCAGCAGGTCCGCGTTCGAATCGAAGCTCGTAGCGGTCGGCTGTTGAGATGTGCGTGTGACGACTTTCATGTTGGTAATATCCGTATTGTTGGACGTAATCCATGCCGAGGCGGGATAAACCGCGTTATAAACGAGCGGAGTGTTCGTATTCTCCGGGAACGATACGGCGAATTTCGCCGTGCCGTCGCTTACCGTACCTTCCTGCGAGTTGGCGTATGTGGTTTTGGAGGCGGCCGTTTCGAACACCTGAAGGTATTCGCCGGTTTCGTTCCACGAGATTTTCCCCGTCAGGGGATCATACGTCGTACGGGAACCGGATGCCGATTCGAGTTCAGACGATGCGGTGACCGTCATCGTTACTTTACGACCGTTCGACGGGTCGGAAACCGTGTCGTCTTTGGAACAGGCTGCGAACAGAGATGCACACACTGCGACAGCCAAAATGGATTTGAAAAAAGTTTTCATAGTCGTAGGATGTGTTTGTTAGTATTCTCCGTAATCGGTGTCATTAACGCTGCCGCCTGCTTCGCCGGCTCCGCCATAGTCCAGGACAGTGCTGTTGGCAAAACCTTTCTCGATCGAGATGCTGAGGATCTCAACCGAAGGAGCGGAGTACGAAGTTCCCTCCCCCTTAACCGTAGATTCGTAGTGTTTTTTCATAATCATAGAGGTATTATGTTTGAGAGTTTTTACATCGTGTCCTGGTTATGGGCTACCACAAATATAGACAATATTCAATTAAGGAACAAGAAAGAATCCAAAATTCATCGAATCTTCATATTTCGATGCGGATTATGCGTGAAAGCGTCCGAAATTTAGTATAAATTGTCGAACATGCTCTGGCTTTTGTCGTATTTCAGGTCGGCGAGGGAAGCCGCTTTGACGCCGATGTTGAAACTCCAGCTCTGATAGTGGCCGAAGGGGACCCACGCGAACGACATTTGCCAGCAATGCAGGTCGCGTGTAATGGTGATGGAGGCCGGAGTCAGCTCTTTGGCCTGGAAGTCGTAACCGCCCTGGATTGTTACACTCATTTTTGGCAGAATCGTAACGCTGCCGTTGATGCCGAGCGTTTGGGTGATGTTTTTCTGGTAGCCCGTCGTGCCGTTGTTGGTCGGTGATGCGGAGTAGCTGACCGTATAGTTGAATCCCAGGTTCCAGGGTAGCGAGAAGTCGTAGTAGGCCTGGGTCATGTATTGCCGTCGCAGGGCCGGGTTCATTTGCCCGTAAGGGTCGTAGAAAGGATTGGCGTAGGCCGGATCGACCGGGGCGCTGTTGATGTCGTTGATCGCCGGGGTGGAGTTGTCCTGGCGGGATTGGAACGTATAGCCGAACGAAGTGCTGGCCGATACCACACGGCCCGGGAAAAAGAGTTTGTTGATACGCTGGCCCTGCGGGGTGACCCGGTAAGGGTCGAGCGTAGCGTTGATATTGATGCCGAAATTTTGGAAAACGGTCGTGCGCAGCGAAATGGGGATGTTCGAAAGTCCCATGGAGTCGGCCAGGAAGTTATAGGATACCTGTCCGATGCGGAGTTCGTCGATCAGTTTGATCTTCTTCATACCCGAGGTATCGCGTTTGCTGAGCACCTTCATTTCGAGCGTCTGCGAGAGCGAGGCGTTGATGGCCATGGACTGACCGGAGCTGGGCACGCCGAAGATGCTCCCTTCGAAAGGCGAGTAGGTCTTGAAATTACCCAGCGTATCGCTCTGCACGGTCTTTACGTAGCCGTATTTCTGCTTGGAGAAGTCGGGGGCGTAGGAGAAGCTCACCGTCGGGGTGATCGTGTGGCGGATCGCCTGTACCTTGCGCGTTTTCTTCTTGGCCTCGTAGCGGCCATAGATGATCGTCGAGGCCTGCAGGCTGAAGTTGTAGTTGTACAGACGGTAGAATCCGTACTCCGGGTCGAGTTTGTCGATGCGGTTCAGCACCGGGTTCCAAACCTGCTCCTGTTTTTTGAAATACCACTTTTCGGTGTAGTTGATCGTAGGTCCGAAGTTGATGTAGTTGAAGATGTTGTACGTCGCCGAGATAGGAATGCTATGCTCGAAGCCGTACTGCATGTTCTGGAGTGTTTCCTTGGTGAAGATTTCGGACTCTTTGGCGTTGGCCTTGTTGTTGAACTTGCCGGTGTAGCGGAGCGAAATCTTTTCGTACCACCGCTGCTTGCCCATCGCCTCCTTGCGTTTGAAGGGGTAGAAGGTCGAAACGTTGAAGACGACGTTCGGCAGGGCGATCGAGAGCGTTCCGCTCTGCGAGTTCTGCGAAACGGACATGTTGGCCGAAAGGGAGAACGGTGTGCCGAGCCAGCTTTTCGAATAGGAGATCGTCGAACTTGTCTGCGTCTGGAGCGCTTCGTTCAGGCTGGTAGCCGAATAGCGGTTGTAGCCGCTGGTACGGAAATCGACCGATGCGGAGAAGGTCGATCCCGGATTGGCTTTGGGGTCTTGCGTATGCTGCCAGTAGAGCTGGAAGTTGTTCTGCTGGAGGAAGTCGGGTTCGCCCTTGTCGCCGACACGGACGTTCGAGTAGTTGAAATTCAGGGTGCCGTTGTACTTGTAACGCTTCATATAGCGCGACATCGCGGATGCCTCCCACGATCCGAGGGTGTAGATACCGCCCCGGATGGCCAGGTCCATGTGCTCTCCGAGCGTGAAGTAGTAGCCCAGGTCACGAATGTAGAATCCCTTGGTCGATTCCTCGCCGAAAGTCGGCATCAGCAGACCCGACTTGGGGCCGGAACTGAGCGGGAAGAAACCCTCGGGCAGTAGCGGAAAGTAGATGGGAACGTCTTCCAGGACCAGGTAGGCGGGACCCGTGACCACTTTCTTGCCGGGAATCACCTTCGCCTTGGTCATCGCCAGGTAGAAGTGGGGGTGGTCCGTCTGGTCGCAGGTGGTGTATTTGCCGTCCTGGATGTGGATGGTGTTGTCGTCCATCTTTTTGACGTTGTTGCCGATCAGCCAGCCGTCGCCCTCCTGAGTCGCCACGCCTTTGATTTTCGCCTTTTTACTGCCGATGTTGTAGGTGATCGTGTCCATCGTGTAGGGATTGGCGGCTCCTTCGGTGAAAGTGGGGTTGGTAACTGTCGGTTTGCCGTCTATCGTGTCGCGCTTGCCGTGGGCGTAGATGATCTTTTCGTCCATATTGACCCGCATGAAATCTCCCTTGAGATTCATGTTCTGGTAGTTGATATCGCCCTGGTTGTAGATATAGACCGTGCGGTTGCGTACGTCGTAGTAGAGCGAGTCCTGGTTTTTGCCGCTGATGATGTCGTCCAGGAAAGATTTTTTCCGGGTCGTATCGCGCCGGGTCGTGTCCTGACGCAACGAATCGCGTAGCAGCGAGTCGTTGCCGGTGGGAGCCGTACTGTCGGCGGGGGCGATCGGCGAGAGGGGAGGCGCTCCGAAGATCGAGTCGATCTTGGTGTCGAAAAGCGAATCCTGCTCCTCTTCCGTACGTGTTTCGGCGGTCGGGGGGCGGTCGGCTTCCCGTTGAAGGCGC
>ULSM01056011.1_pt1 | contig 17179 bp, 15 predicted proteins | sample 1956381 | NCBI WGS metagenome assembly ULSM01 (sample SAMEA4835710, study PRJEB28245) | human gut metagenome | biome: gut microbiome; material: fecal sample | place: Denmark | collected 2008 | reverse complement strand
AAGCAAAATAATTATATTTGTCTGCTTATTTTTATTTTAGCAAATTTATCTTATTTACTCAGAGCCTCAAATACAGGCAGAAAATCATGCCGAAAAAAAATCTCTGCTGATTGCTTAAGACAAATTATTGTAAATAAATGCCTATAAGTTTTTTAAAAAGTGATCTAAAACAAAATAAAAATTTGATCTTATGTAAGAATACATCTATACGGAGTTTTGTGCAGAGGGCGTTTTATGTTAGAGCAGTTTATTAAAGGGTATGCAGAAGCCCAAGATTTCCCTATGGAAGTGATAAAGGATGTAATGAACAGCGATGCCGATGACGGATATTATTTTTTAGCATTTGAGCGCGCTTTATGTTCGTTAAAAGAAATTGACAGCAAAGGCTCTCGAAAAGCTTTAGTAATTGTAACCCTAGAGCGCGATGAGCAGAATAAAAGCTTTGAAGAAGAAGCCTTGCTGCTTTGCCGCCGGCTTGAAGACAAGCGGCAGAACTTATGCAATGCGATATGCTGCCCCTCAGCTTCAGAGCAAAAACTGAGTTTTTTTGCTCTGTTTAATCTTGAGGATCTGTCTCAAGATGAATTTAATCAAAACATGTTCAATTTAAACGCTTTATGTACCTACTACTATACAGGCAAGCGCACTGCCAATACAAATATCAGCAACACCGCTGAAGCTTACGATACCCTAGATAAATTGCTTTTAAATGCAGGTATTAATCCGCAAGCTCTTTATGAGAACTTTAATCGCTTAGAAATCAATGATCAGACAGTGCTGCTTAAGCTAAATCCTTATAATCAAACTATTATCCTAAAATCACTGCTATGCTCTGAATTATCAGCTGCGCAGCTTGAAGATGCAGCTTACAGCAGCCTAAAGCTTCAAGGCAGCTTTTTCTTTACTTTTGATGAGCATAATCTCTATCTAAATACTCTGATCGAGGCTGACGACTGTTCTGCAGAGCAATTTCTCAAGCTGCTTGCAGCTCATCTAAAATTAAAAACAGAACTATCTGTACATTATGCCTCTCTTGCTGCAGAAAACAGCAGCATAATTAATGATTTTGCTAACTTTATCATCGCCTAATTCTAAAAAAGAGGTATCTATTATGCCAAACAATATTAATCTTAAAGCAGATCTTAGTACCTTAGACTTCAGCCAAGTTGGACGATTAACTGCCGATGATGCTCAAGCTCAAGCTTTGTTCAATAAGCCCGGAAAAATTTCTCTTGATGATAAAGGCGAGCTTTTTGTTATAAATCCCAACGCTAAAAGAAACAATGCCTTTGTCCGCTTCTTTAAGGGCATTCTCACCCGCAATAAAGCCTATATGAATGAGCAGCATGCCATTGATCGTTATGAGAAGCTCAAAAACAATGCTTCATTTGCTGAAAAAGCATCACATGAACTTATAAATGCAGCTGCAGCAAACAAAGCTAATGCAGACGTCTCAGCTGACGATCTTGCATTTACAGCCTTAAGAAATTTACAGATAAAAATACAGCCTAACAGCGGCCTGACCACAGACATGCTGCAGCAGGCCTTAGCTAAATCAGAAAACACGCACTCATCCTTAGCAGATCTTAAAGATTCCTTTGAATTGATTTCACAAAATGATCTGCGCAATTCTTTGATTTATTGCGACGGCAAGATATTAAATGCTCAAGAACTATGCCAGCAGTATGCACAAGATAAGAACATTCCAAATCCTTTAAAATTAGGCACAGCTGTAATTCATGCCCTAGCATACAATAATAGCGGCGAAATCTCTCAATTTATTTCCGCTTATGATCAGATGCAGCTTAATTCATTGCTCGCAAAAGACACAAAATGGAGCAGAGAAGAACGTTCTAAATTTTCAGAAATAGTTTCTCAAGCATTTCACAGCTTTGAACATAAACTATCATCACTTGCCGAAGAAGCTATAAGTGAGCATAAGGATCCGCAAGCCGTAGCCTCATTAATTGCAGATGCCTATAATATCGTTGCTTCTGAGCGAGATGGAGCCTTAGCCTTTGAACGGGTCTTCGGCGATGGCGGCGACAGCATTAAAAATCAAATTGAAGAGCTTGGCGATAATGCGCATATAGATAATATCAGCTCAGCTCAGCGCACTGCATTAGATGAGGTTAAAGCAAATTTCCCTGATTTGACAGATAAGCAATGCGCTCAGATTTTAGTTTACTGCGAAAAGAATAATATTCCATTGAGTGAATTTGCAAAATTCGGCTCTCAATGGCAGACCATTACAGAACTCGTAAAAACTTATACAAAAATCTCACCTTACTTTCAGAATAAACCTCAAGACAGCCAAGCTCCTTTGGAAATCGTGAAATTTCTGAATAATATGGAAACTCAGATTAATGCTGCCCTGCACAGCATAGGCATCAATATTTCAGGAGGAGGAGAATATTCCAGCATAGCTAAAATAGCAGCATTCATGCAGCATATTACAAATAACGACATGACTCAGGCTGAATTTACAAATTTAAGCTATATAGCAGTTCAATTAAGAAACTATGCTATGGAAAATACCGCTATGACCGGCAAATATCGTCAGCCGCAAAATGCAGATCCTGATGCTGAGATGTTAGTTGCAAGAAGCTTATTAAATCCAGCTTCTATATTAGAATATTTCTGCAGCAGCACTTTGTCATGCACTGAATATAAGGAATATCACAGCTCGCAGGCAGATCCAAGACTTAATGAGCTCCTAACTAAGGTCAGAGAGCATATTAATCTTGATCTTGATGTGCCTGATCCTATAGGGGTTGATGACAATGGCAATGTAATATATAAAAACAAGCAAAGCCATGAATTTCAGGTTTTAAGTACAGCTGTCTCGGCTTTCCCTGAGGACATTCAGCCGCAAGTTAAATCCTATCTTAATACTGTATTGCATAAAGCTATTGATGAAGGCCTAGCCCGCAGTGACTTTGAAGAAAAATTAAACGAAGAAATCCGCAAATTAGGTGCTAATCAAGAATTTCTGCAAAGTCTGCATAATACGCCGCTTAATTCAGATAATCATGCAGAGTTTGAAAAAAGCATATTAGATACATTAAAGCTTTCAGCTGAAGCAACCCTGCGATATAATTCCGATTTTGAAGAAGATGATAATTTAACAGGATCATTTCTTTCAGCAGTAAAAGCCGGTATTATCTCTGTTAACGGTTTTGAATCAGACTTATCCTCAATCAAATATGACTTGATGTCATTAAATATTCCTGAGGAATTTTTAAAGAGCATAGGTATAATCGCCAGCACGCACGGATTATTGAAAGTAATGCCTGATATAAGCGGCTTTTCTTTGCTAAGCAAACATTCAGCCGAGCAATTGTATAATGACAGCAATGCTGCAATTACTTTTGAGCAATCTCAGCCTAAGATTGATATCAGCTTTGACACCATAAGCGGTAAAATCACCATCACTTATACAGTCTTAAACAGCATTGAAAATCAATGGGATCAGCAGTCCCTGTGTAAGGCCGAAGCTTCAGCTGTATTAGAAATCGATACTCGTGAAGGAGTAGACAGAAACTCTTGGCCTGATGATATCCATTTAGCAGGAATAACTCGTACTGCTATTTAAAAGCTTATTTATTAAAAGTGCTGCAGCATTGCAGCACTTTTTATTGCTCAATAAAGCGTAAAAATACAGATCCTGTTTATCTATTAAATTCCCTGCCTAATTTAACTGACAGCTGGCTGCAAAATTTGAAGAGCAGCTGCAATTATTACGCCTTATAAAAAGCTATGCCGTGAAAAACTAAGGCATAGTGAAAATTTCTCTTTAAGCAATGCTGATGCAAAGCTTAGAAAAAAAATCCCCTCAAAAAATAAGGGAATAACTATAACTGTATATATGAAGCAATAAAAACAGAAATATAAATGTATTTATATGCAGCTATTACTTAACTAGCATTGAAATTAAAAGCCTCAGCTTCAAAGGAATTAAGAAAGCCTGATAGCGGCATTCAACCTTGCGCATGGCGTCAACCTGCTCCTGAACCTTATCTAATTTATTTGCCAAAGACAGCTTGGTAAATTTAGCTTCAATCTTAGAGCTCTTTCTATATAAAGATTTCAGAATCTTTATAATTACCTTCAAGTCATCAGCATAATTTACAGGCTCACGCTCTCCTTCAGTAAAGGCCACTTTTCCTGATTTTTTAAGCTGCTTTAATGCCTTTATCATAGTATAGATAGTTGAATTTAAATAGGTAAATACCAGAGGATCATGCTTAATCAGGAAGAGTCCGTACAAACGCTCAAAGCTCTTTATCAGCTCTAAAATATAGTCATTTAAAGATGCAGCCTGCGCAATATTCGAGAATTCTAAAGAATTACGGCGGTTCTGCAGTAAAATCGTAGCTCTGTGCATCTTTGAGAACGGCTCTAGTACTAAAGGCAAGCCGCGCTCTGCGAAAATTGATGACAGAGTGCTAAACAGCATTACAATCTCATCATCGCTTACAGCTGTCTTTTTTATTTCAACTTCAAGCTCATTAATCGGATAATAAGAGCCGTCAGGTAATTTAATCCCGCCATGGTCGTAGCAGACCTCAAAGGTGCTGTTCATAACTTCAAAATCAAAGCTGCGGCGCACGAAATCAATCTGGCATACGGGCTTTAATTGCTCCTGTATGCTTTTAAGATCGAAATCCGGACCAAATGCTTCTTTAGGAAATAAGGATAAATCCGGAACTTTCGTATCGTTAGGAATAGAAACATTATATTCGCCGCGGGTGTGAATGCCTGCAATATTCTCACCCTTTACCTTTAAGGTCTGCTCTGTATATTGAGAAGCGCGGCGAATGCGCACTCCGGCCTGCACTGCATATAAGCGCTGATCTTCAGTATCAAAATATGAGTTGGATAAAGTATCAATATGCTCGCCTGTAACCTTGCCGATGCTGCTTAAGATCTTCATCAGGTTGGCAGGCTCGCCTAAAACGCCAAATTTAATTTCAACTTCTTTATTATTCATATATAAATCCTCTTTTTTGAAATCTTAGCAAACTTTATCTTTAAGATCTTTAAATCAAAGTAAAAGAATTTAACTTATTGCTAACATTTTCTATATTTAAGGCAAATGCTTCTTACTTAAAAGCTCTATATAAATGCCTCTTTTCTAAGCTTGTGCTAGAATTGAAGCATCGTATTTTCAAAGGATGTTTTTGTGCTTAAAAATTTATCTAAAATTTCACTCTCTGCTATGCTTGCTTTAGGATTAAGCAGCCAAATGGCCATAAGTGAGCCGCTTATTGCCAATAGTGATGTTTATATTTCCGACAGAGCTAACGTCTGGACTCGTTCAGGTCCTGGAACTAACTACCGAATTAAAGGCTCAAAGCATGTTGGCGATAAAGTAAAGTTTATCCGCTACAGCGACAACGGCAAATTCGTCTTAGTTGAGGATGAAGAAGGACAGATTTGGATACAGACTAATGATGTTCAGCAGGAGCCTTGCGGCAAGGCCTTAGCAGATATCCTGCAAGCTCGCGTAAATGAGCTTGAAAATAAGCTGGCTAATTATGACACGCAGCTTGCAAAGGATTACGCTAATGCCAGTGCCAAGCTTGCAGTCTTAGAAAAAGAAAATGCTCAATTAAGAGCAGCAGATAATGACAAGAATGAAACCATTCAAAAGCTTGATACTCAAAGACGCGAATATGCCGACAAGCTGGAGACGCGTGAGCTGGATATGCAGATGCGCTGGTGGCTTCAGGGTGCCATGATAGCCTTAGGCGGAGCTATCATCGGCGTCATATTTATCTTCATTCCCCGACCTGGGCGCAAGAGAAGAGATCGTTATTAGAAATAACCCAGGCTGTCTTATAGACAGCCTTTTTTTATATCTCTAAAATTAATTATTATCCTAAATTAGCGAAAAAATAAAACAAATTTTTCGTGTTTTAAGAGTGTATTTTTGCAATAATGATGATGAGCAATCGGATTCGTTAAATTTGTCTACATCTTTGTCTGGGTGAAAAATGCAAGTTTACTTAGTAGGCGGAGCAGTCCGCGATCAACTTTTAGGAATACCTGGAGCTGATAAGGATTATGTGGTTGTCGGCGCAACGCCCACCATGCTTCTAAATGCAGGCTATGTCCAGGCCGGCCATGATTTCCCCGTATTTTTACATCCTAAGACTCACGAAGAATATGCCCTAGCTCGCACTGAACGCAAAAAAGGCTACGGCTACCATGGTTTTATTTGCGACTTTAATGAAAACATTACCCTCAAAGAAGATTTAAAAAGACGCGACTTGACTATAAATGCCATGGCTATGGATGAAAACGGCCAGATTATCGACCCATACGGCGGTCAGAAAGATCTTGAAAAAAGGCTTTTAAGGCATGTTTCCGAAGCTTTTGTTGAAGATCCGCTGCGCGTTTTAAGAGTAGCTCGCTTTGCAGCTAAGCTGTACTGCGAAGGCTTTAAGGTTGCTCCTGAAACTTTAGAGCTCATGCGCAAAATCTCGCTTTCAGGAGAATTGTCTGAGCTTACCCCTGAAAGGGTCTGGATGGAGCTTAAAAAGGCTTTATGCACTCCTAATCCGGAAATCTTCATTCAGGTTCTGCGCCAATGCGAGGCCTTGCGTTATGTGCTGCCGGAAATAGATGTCTTATACGGCATTCCCGGACCTAAACGCTGGCATCCGGAAATTGATTCCGGCATTCATACCTGCATGACCGTACATAGATTATGTGCAGAGACCGATAATCCAGTTACTCGTTTTGCCATGCTCTGTCATGACTTAGGCAAGGGCCTAACTCCTAAAAAGCTCTGGCCTCACCATCGCCTGCATAATGAACTTGGCATAGCTCCGCTAAGATCGCTGTGCAAGCGCTTAAAGGTTCCCCGTGAATATGAAGACTTTGCTTATTATGTAATTCTCTACCACAGCGAGATGCATCACCTCTATCGCAAAGGACCTGCAGGCATTGTCGATCTGTTAGATCATCTCGATGCCTGGCGCCGCCCCGAGCGCATCAAGCCGTGGGTGCTGTGCTGCAAATGCGACTTTTTAGGACGCAAGGGCTTTGAAAACCGCCCTTTCCCGCGCGCTGATTATTTCTTAGGCATGTTTTCGCTCTGCTCAACGGTAAAAGCCTCGGAGTTTATCTCATTAGGCTATAAAGGCCGTGAAATTGGTGAAATGATGCGGCTTAAGCGCATTAAATTAATTGAAGATTATTTTGAAATCTTGCCTCGCAGCGAAATAGATGATTCCAGCAATGAAATGCCGGCTCAGCTGCCTAAGAGCAAATTCCAGGAGGCTTCATTCCATGATCGCAAGCCGCAGCCTATAAAGCCCAAGAGTTTAAAGCCGTATTACCGGGCATTTTTTAAAATCAGACGCGATTAAAAATAAAGAGCTTTAAGATCGATTCTTAAAGCTCTTATGCTTAATTGAAGAACCACAGCAGCAATGCACCCAAAAGCACTCTGTAGATCACAAATACTGCCATTCCGTATTTAGAGATATAGCGCATAAACAGGTGAATTACTGTTAATGCCGTTAAGAATGTCAGCATTACTCCTAAGCTTATCGAGAGAATATCAGCTGAGGCCAAAAGCTCTGGATGCAGATACAGCTTTATGAACTCCAGTAAAGCTGAGGCAATAATTACCGGAATGGAAAGCAAAAAGCTAAAGCGCGCTGCCGCCTGCGATGACATGCCTAAAAACAAGCCTGCAGTTAAGGTAATGCCCGAACGAGAGGTTCCCGGCACAATTGCCAAGGCCTGAGCTATGCCGATTATCAAGGCCTGCGCATAGGTAAGGCTATGCAGGCTGTCAGGACGCTTATTCTCAAGCTTTAAGCTGCTGTGCCATAAAAGATGGCGGTTGGCATATGAGGCTAAGCCTAAAAGCAAGCCGTAGCCTATAGTGGTCCAGGCAATAACCTCAACAGAGCGCGCCAAAGTTGAAACCTGATCCTCAAACAAAAAGCCGCTGATGCAGACTGGAATCGTAGCTAAGATAACGCAAAAGCCGATTTTGCTCTGCTCATTTGACTTACGCCTGACGCAGGCCTCTATTGTGGACGAGCTTATTTTCAAAAGATCTGAAAAATAATAGCAAATCACAGCCATTAAAGTGCCGACATGCACAGCTACATCAAAAACTATGCCCTGATCCGGCCAGTCCAGTAATTGAGAAGGTAAAATTAAATGTGCGCTAGATGAGACAGGTAAAAATTCTGTTAGCCCTTGTATAAGGGCTAACACTACCACTTGCAGAATTGACATACGGGCAAATTATTCCTCAGAGCCGTTCCAGCTCGGGGCTTCTTTAGACCAATCAAAATCAAATTTGCATACACGATGATTATCAGGCAAGCGCGGTTCCATCTCAGCCCAAATCTCACCGATGCGAATATTTAATAAAGGATGCACCAAATCAGCATCAAGCTCGCATAACGGGCATAAAACGAACGGATAATCCTGAATATCATGACGCGGTAATTTGCAGGGCTCAGTAGCAATAGTATTGCCGTAAATTAAGATATCAATATCTAAACGGCGCTTAACGCCAAAATTTGTACCGTTGTTAAACATAAGCTCCTTGCCTGCAAGCTTTTCAATTTCCATAATGGCATCGAAAAGCTCCTGCAGAGACATCTCCACATCGCCGCCTACGACCATATTCAAATAATCAGGCTCAGCGGTGCGGATAGCATGGCTAGACCAAACTGATGATTTGACAAAATTTTTGAACAATGGCTCTAACTTAGCTACAGCAAAGCGCAAAGAATTCTCTCTATTCAAATTAGAACCAACACCAAGATATACTCTAGTTGTCATCGACAATCTCCGTTCAATTATCAGCAGTTTTTGAAACTTCAATTCCAGCCGCGTGGGCCATCTTTACCGCTTTAGGCTTCTTTAAGCGTATAGTAACCCGCTGCGGCTTAAATTCTTTTAAAATTAAATCGCACAGCTCAAAAGCTAATTCTTCTAAAAGAAAAGCCTGCCGTGCAATTACATATTCTGCAACTCTTTCAGATAAGGCTGCATAATCAATACTTAAGCTTAAGTCATGCGCTGATGCTGCCGGCTTTAAATCATGCTCCAAAACTAAATCAATAATCAGCGGCTGAGCTTCTCTGCGCTCAAAAGGCAAAATGCCTATAATGCAGTCTACCTGCAGTCCCTCAACAAAAATCTTATCCATATAAGATTCCCTATAGAGGTTTTAAATCAGAAAGAGGCCAGCGCGGGAAAACCTTTACTTTATAATCCCCAAGCTGTCCTGCTTTAAAGCGCATCATACCGGCCTGTGCAATCATAGCGCCGTTATCAGTACAAAATTCACGTCTGGCAAAAAAGGCTTGACCGTTCTCTTTGGCCATTAAATTCTGCAAGCGAGAACGAATATCAAGGTTAGCGCTCACACCTCCTGCAACTACCAAGGTCTTAAGACCGGTGATATGTAAAGCTTTTTTACATTTATATTCAAGCGTATCCGCTACAGCTTGGGTAAAACAGCAAGCAATATCAGCTTTAACCTTGTCTAAATCGTCTTTATGTTCTAAAACTGCATTTAAAACAGCAGTTTTTAAACCGGCAAAACTAAAATCACAATTAGGGCTTTTCAGCATAGGCCGCGGAAAGCTGAAGGCTTTAGGATCGCCGTTTTTAGCCAGCTTTTCAAGGCCTGGGCCTCCTGGATACGGAATGCCCAGAAGTTTGGCGGTTTTATCAAAGGCCTCGCCTACGGCATCATCCACAGATTGGCCTAAAAGCTCATAATGCCCCGGCGCGCTAACCTTAATCAGCATGGTATGGCCGCCGGAAATCAATAAAGCTACAAAAGGAAACTGCGGTTTAGGATCCTCTAGCATCGGCGCTAAAAGATGGCCTTCCATATGATGCACAGGTACCGCCGGAATATTCAGCGCAAAGGCTAAAGCATTAGCCTCCATTGCGCCTGCCAAAAGGGCGCCGATTAGGCCTGGGCCTGCAGTATAAGCAACTGCATCCAAATCCTTCAGCTGCATGGAAGCTTTTTCCATGACCAGCCGCACTAAAGGCACCACTCTTTTTATATGGTCGCGAGAAGCTAATTCAGGAACGACGCCGCCGTATTGAGCATGCATAGGGATCTGCGTATGCAAGGCATGCGCTACTAATCCTAATTTATCATCGTAGACGGCCACGCCTGTCTCATCACAAGAACTTTCAATTCCTAAAATGCGCATCCTCAGTCCTTAAAGTATTCCAAAATCAGGCCTTATATCTTTGCCCAAGCTATAAAATAAATAAAAACAGGGTCTTAAGGCCCTCTCGCCCAAATGCCTATTTTAGCAAACTTTAGGCCTTTTAACCAAAATAAAAAATGAATTTGCTAAACAGTTAAGATAAAGGTTACCGGACCGTCGTTAATCAGCTCAACCTGCATATCGGCACCAAACTCGCCGCATTCTACATGAGGCCATAACTGCTTGGCATACGCTGTAAGCTTTGCAAATAATTCCTGAGCCTCAGAGGGCTTCATTGCCGTATCAAAACTAGGTCTTAGCCCTGAATTAGTATTTGCAGCTAACGTAAATTGAGATATCAGCAGCAAGCCGCCCTGCACATCCCTTAAGCTTAAATTCATATGATCGTTTTCATCAGAAAAAATTCTGTATTTCAAGATTTTTTCAACCAGCTTTTTCATGCTGCCTTCGTTATCCTGAGGCTCAAGAGCTATTAATGCGACAATTCCTTTATCAATAGCTCCTAAACATTTTCCCGCCACACTTACCGATCCTCTCTTAACGCGCTGAATCACAGCTTTCATAAAAATGCTCCTAAGACCTAAAATTAATTCTGTAGATTTACGAATTAATCTATATGAAAAAATTCCTGTTCCTAAAATTTTAACCTGCATCGCACAATTGATGTAAAAGTATACAAAAATCTTCCAGAAAAGCTTTACATTAGCCTTTCTTATATGTAAAATTTACACGTTTTTTTACTATTGATCTTAAGTTGAGATCAATGCTGTTTATTTATAAGTGAGGTGGTTTTCCACATGCCAGTCATTAGAGTACGTGAGAACGAGCCGTTCGACGTTGCCTTGAGACGTTTTAAGCGTTCCTGCGAAAAAGCCGGTATTCTGGCTGATGTCAGAGCTCGTGAATTCTACGAGAAACCGACTACTATTCGTAAGCGCGCTAAAGCTTCTGCTATCAAGCGCCACGCCAAGAAGATGGCCCGCGAGAATGCGCGCCGTACTAGGCTTTACTAATCACGCGCCTAAAGTCTAATTAAGACATGGCAGTGTTAGTCTGGCCTTAGAGGTTTTATCCTCAAGGTACACCTAAAAATCTATTCACAGATTGAAAAAAAGGGACGTTTCAGCGTCCCTTTTGTTTATCTTGTCTAAGGCAATTCATTGCCTGCAGCCTGATAAATCTCATACCACTGCTCGCGGCTAAGCTCAATCTCGCAGGCTGCAGCTGCAGTTTTAACTCTGGAGATCTTTGTAGTGCCGATAATCGCCTGCATCAATCCAGGATATTTAAGAACCCAGGCAATTGCCACAGCCGTACTCTTACAATTATTTTCCTCAGCAATGCGATCTAAAACGCTATTTAGGCGCAAATACTTAGGAGAACCTACAAACACGCCCTCAAAGAAGCCGTGCTGCAGTACTGACCAGGCCTGAACTACCATTTTCTTCAAACGGCAGTACTCTAAAATTCCGCCGTCGCGGTTAATGGCGGGATTATTATACATATTGACATTGATGCCGTGATTTATCATCGGGGTATGGCAAACACTAAACTGCACCTGATTGGCAACTAGATTGCAATCAAGACCTGACTGCAGCAGCTGCATCTGCATAGGGTTCATATTGCTGACGCCAAAATTTAAAACTTTTCCCGAAGCCTTTAAAATATTAAAGGCTTCCCCTATCTCGCAGGGATCCATTAAAGGATCCGGTCTATGCAAAATCAAGCAGTCTATATGATCTGTTTTCAGGCGCTTTAAGCTTCCTTCAACAGATTCTAAGATATGCTTTTTGGAAAAGTCGTATAAATGCGGATCCTTGCGGATGCCGCACTTAGTCTGCACGAAAAATTTATCTCTAAGCCCGCTTTCTAGAGAAAAAGCCTCGCCTAACAGCTCCTCTGAACGGCCTAAGCTATAAACATCCGCTGTATCGAGCATATTGATGCCATTTGAGAGCGCAAAGTCTAAAAGCTCCTTCACAAGCTGCGGCTCCTGCAGCTGCGGAATTCGCATACAGCCTAAAACTAATTGTGAAACTCTAGTTTTATCCTGGCCAAACTCAATATATCTCATCGTGCTTACCTACCTTAGTAAAGACCATATATGTCTAAGCATAGTTAAGCTTTAGCATATTTAAAGCTTTTTATATAAAATTAGTGCTTTACCAGATTTCTTAATTTACCGCCCTCAAGATATGCCTTGAGATTGCCTGCAGCAATTCTAATCATGCGCTCAAAAGTCTCCTGCAGGAAGAAATTGCCGGCAACATGCGGCGTAATAAAAATACGCTTTTCATCCCATAAAGGACTGTCCTTCGGCAGAGGCTCAGGAGCAGTAACATCCAAAGCGGCTCCAGCCAGCTGACCTGACTTAATCGCCTCTAATAGATCATCCTGATTTACAGCGCTGCCGCGGCCGGCATTGATAAGATAAGCCCCTTTTTTCATCAGCGCAAAGCGCTCTTTATTCATAAGATTGCGGGTTACAGGACTGTCAGGCAGCACCATAGCCACAATATCTGCTCGAGGCAGAACCTTATCTAAATCCTCAAAGGCATAAATCTCATCAACATAATCAGGCTTGTTTTTAATATTGCGGCGAACGCCGATAACGCATTTAGCTCCTAAAGCCTTGACCTTCTGCGCATAGCTGCCGCCGATATCTCCAAGCCCCAAAACGGCAATGGTTGAGCCCCATACAGAAGAAATCCTGCCGCAGTCTGACCAGTCATGAGCCAGCTGCTTATCTCTGTATAAAGCAAAATGGCGCACCAGATCAAAAGTCATAGCCAGCATATGCTCGCTTACTGCAAGTCCGTAGGAGCCTACAGCTGTACATAGGGCGGTCTTATCCTTAAGAATGCCCGGCTTTAAATACTGATCGCATCCGGCTGAATTCAGCTGCAGAAACTCCAAATTATCCGCCTGCCTTACAATTTCAGGAGAGACATTACCGATAATGCCGTCAACAGAAGCTACATCATCAGCACCAATCTCATTCATATTTTTAACAATAAGCTCGCATTTGCCCTGCGATGCCTGCTTAAAGAGCTCCAGGTGCTCTGCATTAACCTCAACTGCAACTAATATTTTCTTACTCATGATTTTTTTCCTGATCTAATAGATAAGCATACATAGCCTGAACGCCTAGAGCTCCCTGGCCTAAGCTTTCCATTCTGGCATAAACATCCAAAACTGCATCCGTCATTTTAAGCTCAAGCTTTTTGCCTTTTAATTCAGCATGAGCATTCTTTAAATCCTTGACCAAATAGCTCAGAGCTCCGCCAGGCTGCATATCTCCCCTGCAAATGCGCTCGCCGTACAGATCCAAAGAGCGAGAGGCAGCCGCCCCCTGTGATACGGCATCTAAAACATCCTGCAATTTTAAGCCTGTAAAGGAGGCATAGGCTAAGCCCTCGCACATGCCGGCTAAGGCTCCGGCACACATGATCTGATTTACTAATTTGCAGTTCTGTCCAGAGCCGGCTCTTCCCATATAGGTGATCTTCGAGCCCATGGCTTTTAAAATATCATAGACTTTATCTAATACCTCTTTATCGCCGCCGACCATTAAAGATAAGGTTCCCTCGCGAGCTCCTACATCACCGCCGGTTACCGGCACATCCAAAGCAAATAAATGCCGCTCTTTGGCATCCTGATATAATTTCTGTGCCAAGGACGGACTTGATGAAGTCATGTCTATAAGATAAGTACCCTCTTTTACGCTCTCTAAGATGCCGCCGTCCTTATAATAAAGCTCTTCTACATCCTTAGGACCGCCTACCATAGTAATGACTGCATCGGCACTGCATACGGCATCATGAATATTGTCATGAAATACAGCGCCGGCCTCAATAACAGGCAGAGTACGCTCTTTATGCCGAGCATAAAAATCAACGCTGTAGCCTTTTTTTAAAAGATTTTGAACCATGGCCTTTCCCATGATCCCCAAACCTATAAAAGCTATTTTCTGCATAGAACTTCCTATTCAAACGGGTACTTGACGCCGAACTGAGAGCGAATGGTATCTAGCTGCTGCATGATATTCAAGGTTTCCTGATGCGGCATGGAAGGACATTCGCAAAGGCCGTCCTTTATGCACTGCATGCACTCCCTTACCTCGTATTCATAGCCGGTCAGCTGCTTTGGACAGGCTGCTTCCTTGATAAGCTCAAAATCCTTATTGAAAATCTTATAGCCCTGAGGATTATTGATGTTTTCAACCTGCATATAGCCCTTTTCGCCATGAATGAAGCCGTAGCGATCAGATGAAGCGGCATAGGTTGAACATAATACAGCCATCCTGGCGGTGCTTTCATAGGTTAAGGTCATAGACTCGCTTAGATCCACCCCGGTAGAGCTCTTTATGCAGCTTGCATCGATGCGATCAGGAGTGCCTAAAATCATGTTTGCAAAGTTTAAGGGATAGATGCCGACATCTAAGAGCGCGCCGCCGGCTAAATTGATATTATATAAGCGCTCTTTTTTCAGCATCGGATAGCTTAAATTGGCAGTTACCATTCTGATATTGCCGATAATGCCGCTTTCAAGCTCGTCATTTATCATCTTGCGCATAGGCATATAGCGAGTCCAAATAGCCTCTGCTAATAAAAGCTTATGCTCTTTGGCAAAATTGCACAGCTTTTCAGCCTGCTTTGCATTAACGGTAAAGGCTTTTTCACACAATACATGCTTGCCGTGCTGCATGCATAAGAGTGCATTTTCATAATGAAAATTATGCGGGGTTGCAACATAGACTAAATCTAAGTCAGGGTCTGAAACTAAGCTTTCATAAGAGTCATAGGCATTTTTAATATGATATTGCTGAGCAAACTCCAAAGCTCTCTCTTTTGATCTGGAGCCTACCGCCCATAAGCAAATATCCTCGCCGTTTTCAGCCATCATATTGATGGTTTCAGCCATCACGCTTGCAATTTTGCCGGCTCCTAAAATACCGAACTTTATCATAATTATTCCTGTATATTTTATCTAACTTGTTTATAAATAAGATTTTTTAATTGTAATGGATTGATTTCAGATACTTGTAAAAAAGCTTAATATGCCAGGTATTTTACAAATTATATCTTTAGGATATTAACACTTAAAAGAAACAAAAAACTTAAAAGGCTTGCAATTAAAAGAAAATTGTCCCGAGTTTTGCTGTATATCACAAAGGGTCTGTAAAATAAACGGCTGAATTCGTTTAATATCTGGCAGCTAAGCTTAGCGATTGTATTTGCTAAAAATTCAGTTGAAATTAATGCAAAAATCCCAGCCAATCTAACAGCTTGCAGCCATCTGCTTTATATGTTTTCTTAGGACAGATACTCTTGCTTACTGTCAAAGATTACCTAAAAACCATCCTATCTGTCGTAAAGTTGTAGCCAAAATTGACGAGCTCAGGCTGATGCTGACACCGATAAACAGCAAAAAGATCAAAATTGAGCTTTCCCTTGCAGCTTGCAGGTGCGCTTCCAAAGATAATCTCTTTTTTTTAATTTTTTTCAGCGTATTTTCCTAAATAAAGGATCGGCCCCAAATATCTCCATGTTCTCAGCAGTCCTCTGCCAAACACCGCACAGCAAAAATGCTCTCCTGCGCAGGATTGAAATGATTTTGGAAATTAGAACACATAGCTGACAGAGGCTGAAAAGATATTGTCAAACAGATCATGGCTCTCCATGCTGGCACCCTTTATGTCGCCAGTATAAACATCATTATAGTTCATTCCATGGATCCAAACATGAGCATAACCCATATCAAGCCTCCAGTTATCCCATTGGAAGCCCGCGCCCACGCTGATGCCCGTACGGCCGTGACCTGGAACTATGAGGCTTGGATGCGCCCTGTTGGTAACAGGAGTTTCATGCCAAATGCCGGCGCGCAGAGCAAGCCAGTCCATGGGCTTATATTCCACACTGGCATTAAAGTTCCAGCCATCATCCCATTCGCGTTTTTCATCTAACTGAAAGTCCGAATCAAATTCGGTGTATAGGGAATCATAAGCAGACCAGCGAGTAAAGACGCTGCCTACTTCAAAGCTTAGATTGTCCTGCGGGCGGTAGGTTAGTCCCAAGGCAAAGGAATCTGGCAAGTGAATCTTAGTGTGAGTACCTGTATCAATAGCATGAGGCACCTGGCCTTGATCAGCCAGCATATTGGCTGTACGGCGAGAAAAATCAGCTCCGCCATCAAGGTTGACAGTAACGGGACTCTTATAGGAAAAGCCCACGTACAGCTTGTCACTCAAACGCAAGTGAACACCCAAATGAGCGCCGATTCCCCAATTAGACCCGTCAAGCGTCATTTTGTTATCATCTTGCTTCGTTGGATAAACATTAGAAGAATATGCATATACAGGGATCTGACTTACCTTCGTTAAGCTAGCGTACATAACTTCTAAGCCTACCGAAACAGACAGATGCTCATTGACCTTCATAGCCACCGTAGGCACAAGGGAGAAAGTTTTTAATTTTGTACTGACTACGTCATAACGGCCAGGCCAGTCATCAGGGAAGGCATTATCAAGCCCGAAGCGAGAGAACAAACCAAATCCCAGCCAAAAGCGCTCGTTAAGCTGATGGGATAGATAAGCGTACGGCGCAAACCTGATACTGCTGGAGTTATTTTCTGTAGACGTATGCTCTTCTGAAGCTCTATATGTGTCAATAATATTCTTAGAAAAGCCGCCGACAAAGCCTCCCATGACTTGTGTCCCAGGCAAAAGAGTGATGCCTGCAGCATTGTAAGCTATAGCCGAGGGATCGTCCGCGCGCCCCACCATGCCTCCTGCTAAGGCCAATCCTCTAGCACTCCATTGTGTCATGGCAAAACCTTCTGCCATTACAGCTGTAGCCTGACATGCGCACACAAGACAGAGTGCAGACGCGACACATAATTTTTTCATAGAAAGCTCCGCAAGAGAATCTAAGCCGAAACAG
>ULSM01025659.1_pt1 | contig 17242 bp, 15 predicted proteins | sample 1956381 | NCBI WGS metagenome assembly ULSM01 (sample SAMEA4835710, study PRJEB28245) | human gut metagenome | biome: gut microbiome; material: fecal sample | place: Denmark | collected 2008 | reverse complement strand
TTAGGTACTGTTTCCGTCCGGACAATTGCTTCAAAATATCACGGTACCTGTCGCTTTGACTGGAAGGATCAGATGTTTTTTTGCATCCGTGATCTGCTTTGGAAAATAAAGGTTTTTTATTGTTTTTGCTATTTTATAATTTTAATTGACTTTTTTACTGTCTGTAATAATTCATCATTTGCGAATGAATTGCTTCAGGCACAATCGTTTTAGAACGCAGATAACCACAGAGATTTTCTATCATATCCCCGGATATTCCCATTCCCCACAGTAACGGAACCATTATTTTTTATCCATAAATTTCATCCGCAGTACCTATAAAAGTATAGTACATTTTCCACGAAAACCTCTGTAATTTTCTTCCGATAGTTTGTGTCAAGTAATCGTTGGCAACTTCTCTTGTTGTTTTCCTTAATGTAACTATTATTTTTGAAGTATGCTTTGATCCATTGTCCTGCTTCACTTAAATCTTCTTCTGTCCGATCAGAATTTTTTATGCTATTTGCTCATCTTTCTTATGTGCAAATATATACCGCCTGTATTAATTACTTCATTTGACTGAAAACTATGAAAATGCATCAAATAGGATTTATTTATAGTATCCATGATATGATATAAATAACTTTATTGGGCAGATATTTTTATAGATATTACGTAAAGTAAGTTATTGTTCATTCGGCAGTAAAACACTTGCTGCTTTGCTGCGTAAAGAAGTGATTCACGAATGAGCAGGCTTCTTTTACGATGCAAAAACTTAAAATGATTTTTTTCATCTATTATAATCACTTTTTACTTGTTTTTTGAAAGATAAAACCCTGCATAATCACTGGGATTATGCAGGGTTTACCGTTCCCTATTATAACATACCAAGTAATAACCGGGAACTACAGCAAAATTGTGATTGCATCCTGTTCATTCAAAATTATAACATACCAAGTAATAACCGGGAACTACAGCATTATCTGATACAATATTCTGCCCATTTGTATTATAACATACCAAGTAATAACCGGGAACTACAGCTGTAACTGAATAAATTGTATGAATATGGATATTATAACATACCAAGTAATAACCGGGAACTACAGCGTACTGGCAGAGGAATTTTGCGAAATTTAATTATAACATACCAAGTAATAACCGGGAACTACAGCCGAAGTGAAAGCCGAGTACATGGGAGACTGATTATAACATACCAAGTAATAACCGGGAACTACAGCGATCGCATTGATTCTTCTTTCTGCTTTTCTATTATAACATACCAAGTAATAACCGGGAACTACAGCGGCAGTGCGGTGTTGCATTGTCACATCTATATTATAACATACCAAGTAATAACCGGGAACTACAGCGATATTATCATACATCATTAGTGCTTAATTATTATAACATACCAAGTAATAACCGGGAACTACAGCCTTTCATCTGCGCTTCTTTCTTGGTATATCATTATAACATACCAAGTAATAACCGGGAACTACAGCCGCAGAGTAAAATTCTTTTCCGCAAATTACATTATAACATACCAAGTAATAACCGGGAACTACAGCGAGATCGAAGCGATTGAATTATCAGTATTAATTATAACATACCAAGTAATAACCGGGAACTACAGCTCATAAGCTTACTCCTTTCTGGCATTACGCATTATAACATACCAAGTAATAACCGGGAACTACAGCTGTTGTTGATGTTTCTTATAGTTTTGGTATATTATAACATACCAAGTAATAACCGGGAACTACAGCTTAGAATTGAAAAATGATCGTGCTAATATGATTATAACATACCAAGTAATAACCGGGAACTACAGCAATTGATATGACTAAAACCGCATACGCCACATTATAACATACCAAGTAATAACCGGGAACTACAGCCCTATCTATATATGTTTTTATCCAAGCTATATTATAACATACCAAGTAATAACCGGGAACTACAGCCGAGTATATGCGCCTTTTTATTCAATATAATTATAACATACCAAGTAATAACCGGGAACTACAGCCTGGGCCGGTGGAATGAGATCGGAAACATAATTATAACATACCAAGTAATAACCGGGAACTACAGCGATGGAGCGACACCAAGTAATTACATAATTATTATAACATACCAAGTAATAACCGGGAACTACAGCGGTGCAACTGGCTTAGGTGCTGCCTTCACGATTATAACATACCAAGTAATAACCGGGAACTACAGCTACAATGTATTATGGGAATCCAGTGATAATATTTTTAAAAAAATATAAATGGAAAAAACATTAGTAACATATGTTCAAAGTAAACATCATGATTTAAGAATACAGACTATGTATTCAGGAAAAAGAAAAAGCCTTGCCATTACGCCAAGTGATGTAGACATCTTCTCGCAAACGTCCGAAACGCTTAATGGTACAGCTTCTAAAAATAATATATCACAAAGTCAAAAAAATAATACTTTAAATAAACGCGATCATATATAACGGTAATGTAATGATACCATCATCACTTACACCTATATTACCATCAACAAACTTGTATCCATAAGGAATATCTGCATTCATTTTCAAAATAGATTTTAAGGAATTAGCCCGCGTATTTCCACTTTTAACCTCAATCGGAACTACCACACCATCTTTTTGGATCATAACATCAATTTTTCTCTTGGTTGTCTCATTTTTATAGAAATATAACGGATATCCTTTCTTGTAAAGTGCATCTGCTATGGCACATTCATATATACCGCCTTTTGAGTTTCCGAATAACGTATTTTCTACGATATGTTGCTTTAATGAAAAATCTTTCATCGCCATCAAAAGAGATAAATCCGTTGTGTATGCCCTGAAAAAGTCATCTCTTGCATAGTCATCCAGATCAAATCTGACATCTGTTACCAGTTTGCATAAATGCACCATATCCGCACGAAGCAGCCACTCAATACTTGAAAAATATTTTTGTGCCCGACCACCATGTTCGACCTCTTTATATTGAAATTTATGGTTTTCCTTATCCAGTAACTGTTTTGCAAGAGAAAGATAACACTTCTCTGCTTTTACCTTTTCCTCAGCTGTTGCATAATGTGCTATGTCATACTGGTATCCCTGTAAGAGGCTGCGCTGTATCCTGTCAATTTCCCTAAAATCTTTTGTGTCTATATATTTCTGTACTGCCTCTGGCATACCACCTATTGCAATGTACTGTCTGTAATAATTCATCATTTGCGAATGAATTGCTTCAGGCACAATCGTTTTAGAACGCAGATAACCACAGAGATTTTCTATCATATCCCCGGATATTCCCATTCCCCACAGAAACTCTTCAAAATCAATCCCATACATTTTCAAATAATCAACATATCCAACCGGATAAGAAGAGGCACGTTTGTAATCGATTCCAAGAAGTGAGCCAGATACAATTACATCATATTTATTATCTATCGCCCAAAATTTAAGTGATGTGACCGCTTCCTGACATTCCTGAATTTCATCCAGAAAAATCAATGTTTTTCCAGGAATAATTTTCTTTTCAGGGAAGCGGAACCGCATGCCCATAACCATAGCATCTACGGTAAGATCTCCAGAAAATATCTCCATCGCAGAAGGCATCTGTTTAAAATTAATTTCAACCAGTTCTTCATAATTTTCTTCGGCAAAACGTTCAACGGTATATGTCTTTCCTGTTTGTCTGGCACCCTGAACGACAAGGCACTTCTTATCCTTTGTGTTTATCCAGTTTTTCATAAAATTTGTTGCTTTTCTTTTTAACATAAGGCACCTCTGATCAACATAAATAACACTTTTTAATGCAAATCATCAACATTTTAGAAAGATAAAATGTATATCTGTCAACATTTCAGAAAAATTATATCATTAATTTGAATCGATGAAAAGGATTATTGCAAATTTCATCCGCAGTACCTGTAAAAGTATGGCATAATTTCCACGAAAACAACTGTAATTTTCTTCCAGCATGTGCTATGATGATGACATAAATGTAGCAACACGAAAGACATTCCACTGCACTTTTCCGTAAGCGCTGCGGATTTATGACACACAGAAGGAGGATTTTATGTACGAATTTACAGAAGACTGTATGCTTCATATTGATGCAATCGATGAAGAACACAAGCGTCTGTTCCAGATGATAAATGAAGCATTCGAATTAGTTGAGAAAACAGAGGATGTGACAGCCATCGGTCAAAGCCTGATCGCAAACCTGAAAGATTACGCAGCTACGCACCTTGCTCATGAGGAGGCTTATATGGAGAGTATCCATGATCCTGAGCTTCCTCTCCAGAAGACAGAACATGCTGCATTTGCAAAGACGATCAACGAATTTAAACTGGATACCACATCACCACGCAATGCCAAGAGATCGTTAAATGAACTTCTTACTTACCTCGTGCACTGGCTTTATCATCATATTTTAAGCAGCGATATGATGATCGGGAAAATGATCCCTACGGAAGAATCTACAGAGGATCCATTTGCATTCACGGACAAATACAAAACCGGCATCACATTTGTCGATGATGAGCACCGCAAGCTGTTTGAGATCATCAGTGATACCAATGACCTCATCCACGACCAGCTTTTACATGATAAATACGATGAGATCATGCGTCTGCTGGCAGAACTGAGAGATTATACGGAATTACATTTCAGCGAGGAAGAGGCTCTGATGGAGCGCATCCATTATCCTGAACTTCCTTCACAGAAACGGGCACACGCTGCATTTGTAGACCGTCTTGTAAATATCGATCTGGATGAAATGGAGGATCTGGATGACAACCAGCAGGTATATCTTCTTGATCTGATCCAGTTTTTACTGAACTGGCTTGCAAACCACATTCTTGCCTGTGATAAAAAAATTGGTGAATATATGCGCGAAAATCATATTTCTGAATAAGCAGGAACGGTTGTATGGGTTTTCACCCGAATGATAAAAGATCACTAGTCATCCGGTCAAAAACTCATACAACTTTTTTTATTTTCTTACTTGACAAAGTCAAGTATCGGTTTTATACTGTGTGCAGTTGGAAACGAAAATACTCAGTTTTCGATATGAAAATTGGATTTCGCTTTGCGATGTAAGGAGGATTTATGCTAATATCAACTCTTTCCTACTATACAACTGAACTATATAAAGAATTTGCTGCTTACACAACAGAAAAGCTCCATGAGTTAGGTCTTAACTTTGGTCAGATGTACTTTATCATTTATGTGGGCAAACATCCTGAGTGTACCCCATCAGAACTGACCAGCGCCTTAAAACTGGACTGGGGACATTCGCAGCGCTCCGTTGCGAAACTTGCAGAAGATGGTTTTCTGATCAAAGAAAAGAAATCCGGCCGCAGTTACCGGTTAACCTTAACCCCTCTTGGGAAACAGGCTTTTGATGTCTGCCATCAGGTACTTTTCGACTGGGATGCCACCAAATTGACCGGTCTTACCAATGAGGAGCAGCAGCTCCTTTTAAATCTGCTGTGTAAAATATCAATTCAGAAAGTGTGAGATTATGTACGAAACAATTCAGACTCCCTTCAATTATGGAGGATTAACCTTAAAAAACCGCATTATTTTTGCCCCTACAACATTCGGTTTATCGGATGAAGATTACTTTGAAAAAATACGCCGGATCGCAGCTGGCGGCTGCGCCATGATCATTGTCGGAGACGTTCCGGTTGGAAAAAGTCATTTCGGAAAATCACTTTTTGACAAAAAAGGCTTTGCATTCTATGAAAAAGTGATCGGGATCGCCCATGACAATGACTGTAAGGTATGCGCCCAGCTTCATCAGTCCGATTCCAATATCAAAGCCATGTTAAAATATGTTCCAGGCGTGCTCACAAAACGGATCAGCATGCAGGAACTCCGCCCTCTTTTAAATAATGAGGTTGCTCCATATATTACGAATATGCCTCACAAAAAAGTAAAAGAGATCACCTCTGCTTTCGGCACTGCCGCTGTTCTCGCAAAAAAAGCAGGATTTGATATGATCCAGATCCACGGTGACCGTATGTGTGGAAGTTTCAGTTCTTCCATTTACAACCACCGCACCGATGAATACGGCGGAACTGCCGAAAATCGTGCCCGTTTTGCAGTGGAGGCTGTTTCTGCCGTCCGCGAAAAACTGCCGAATATGCCAATCGATTACAAGCTTGCCGTCCGTCAGGAGAATCCACACTACGGAAATGCAGGTGTTATCGAGGATGAGCTGAAGGTATTTGTTCCAATGCTTGAAAAAGCAGGCGTTACAAGCTTCCATGTCACACTCGCAAACCATTCTGATCTTGAGAATACCATCCCACCGAAAAACCATCCGTATTTTGGTGAACCGGGATGTTTCCTGAAATTCTGTGATGAGGTAAGACAGTACACCAATCTTCCAATCTGTGGTGTCGGCGGACTTACCGATCCTGATTTTGTGGAAAAACAGCTTGCCGATGGCCGTATCCAGTGAGCTGCCATGAGCCGCCAGTTACTGGCTGATCCTGACTGGGTGAACAAGCTGAAAAATGGTCATGCAGACCAGATCCACCGCTGCGTCCGCTGCAACAAAAAATGTCTTGGCGGGCTGATGCAGCATCAGGGAACACACTGTATTTATGAGAAATAATTTTTAAAAAAAAGAATGCATCCGGATTAATTTCCTCCGGATACATTCTTTTTTATTTGTTCTTACTTTTTTATTTATTCTTACTTTTCTATTTCTTCTTAGTGTTTTGGAACGATCTTCTCAATTCCACCCATATATGGCTGAAGTGCTTTTGGAATGTTGACGCTTCCGTCCTCATTTAAGTTGTTCTCTAAGAATGCGATCAGCATACGTGGTGGAGCAACAACTGTGTTATTTAAGGTATGTGCAAAATATTTGTTTCCGTCTTTTCCTTTTACCCTGATCTTTAAACGTCTTGCCTGTGCATCTCCTAAGTTCGAGCAGCTTCCAACTTCGAAGTATTTCTTCTGTCTTGGAGACCATGCCTCTACGTCGCAGGATTTTACTTTTAAGTCAGCGAGATCGCCGGAGCAGCACTCTAATGTACGGACCGGAATATCTAAGCTGCGGAACAGGTCAACGGTGTTCTGCCATAATTTATCATACCAGATTTTGGATTCTTCCGGTTTGCAGACAACGATCATTTCCTGTTTCTCGAACTGGTGGATACGGTATACACCACGTTCCTCAATACCGTGTGCTCCTTTTTCCTTACGGAAACATGGAGAGTAAGAAGTCAGTGTGTATGGTAATTTTTCTTCATCGTTGATCGTGTCAATGAATTTACCGATCATGGAATGTTCGGAAGTTCCGATCAGGTAAAGATCCTCTCCCTCGATCTTGTACATCATAGCATCCATCTCGTCAAAACTCATAACACCTGTTACAACGTTGCTTCGGATCATGAATGGTGGTACACAGTAAGTAAATCCACGGTCGATCATGAAATCTCTTGCGTAGGAGATCACTGCGGAATGGATTCTTGCGATATCACCCATTAAATAATAGAAACCGTTTCCTGCAACTTTTCCTGCTGCGTCAAGGTCGATACCATCAAAACGATCCATGATATCTGTGTGATATGGGATTTCAAAATCAGGAACGACAGGTTCGCCGAATTTTTCGATCTCCACGTTGCAGCTGTCATCTTTTCCGATTGGAACAGACGGATCGATGATGTTTGGGATTACCATCATGATCTTTGTTACTTTTTCCTGCAACTCTTTCTCTGTTTCCTCTAACTCAGCAAGGCGTGCTGCATTGGCACTTACCTGTGCCTTTACTGCCTCTGCTTCTTCTTTCTTGCCCTGTCCCATTAACTGTCCGATCTGTTTGGATAAGGTGTTACGGCTTGCACGAAGCTCATCTGCCTCTTTCTGTGTTGCTCTTGCCTTCGCATCTAACTCGATCACTTCGTCTACTAACGGTAATTTCTGATCCTGAAATTTGTTCTTAATGTTCTGTTTTACGATTTCCGGATTTTCTCTTAAAAATTTTAAATCGATCATTTTTTCTAAGCTCCTTTTTCTTTTTTATAACACAAAAGCCTTCCGCCCCTGTGCCAAAACACATGGGACGAAAGGCTGTATTCTCTTCCGCGTTGCCACCCATATTGCCGGAATACTCTGCCTCTCTTTCTCTATGTTAAAGAACAGATCTTTTTCCGACCTCTCAAACGTACGATACAGGGTACGAACCTTGTGACTTTCATCACCGGCTCTGAAAGTGGAAAGACCTTACTCACTGCACCGGTTTACACCTGCCACCGGCTCTCTGAAACAGCTTTGCGGTCGTAGCTTTCGTCACTGCCAATTTCTTCCGACATTATACCCTCATTATCTGCAAAATGCAACTGTTTTATGCGGAATTCTTCGCTTTTCTCCGATTACTCCCGTTTCTCTCTCAATCTTTTCTGTCTGTCCCGCTTGCATCTTCCTCGATCCATTCCAGCAGCTGATGTGCCCGCCTGATCCACGTATGTTTTTCTTCCACCACAGGGATACCGGCTCTTACAATCTCCTCCCGGCGTGCATCGTCCGCCAGCAGATCTCTCACCAGCTCCGGCAGTTTTTCCATATGGGCAAGATCGTAATAACATACGCCCTGTCCTTCTTTTAATTCCCCGCAAAGATATTTGCTCGTATCGGTCACGCTGACAGTACCATTTAAAATTGAATTAAAGACACGGTCATGTGCTCCGTCCTTAAACCATGGCATGACGTTTAATGATATTTTTGACGCCGCAATTGCTTTTAAGCACTCCTCTGAAGTTGTCTGCGGATGCAGGATCATGTTTTCCGGGTGACCGCAGGTGAGTTCATCCCAGCCCTTGCCGAATACATCCACCTGTATTCCTGCGTCCACCAGCACTTTTACCGCCTCCCTGCGCCAGTAATTGCGCACATAGATATCAATAAATATCATGCGGTGCAGCGCCATGCGGAGATCCTTATAAGTATTCTCCCCCATCTCGCGCTCGCAGTGTTCCAATGCCACTTCCTCGACCGTGCGATGCGGATGCGCAATGATGTCATCGATGATCCCCTGATAAAAGGCTGCATATTCATCGTTGATCCAGTGGATATACGGTTCACAGAAAGACGTCGGGGTAAAGTTTCCTGTCATAATGACATTGTATTTTTTCTCAACAGGCTTCCTATTTGCTTCTGCCGGATATTCAACCGATTGTTTTCCATCTTCCTTACCGCTATTCGGTTTACATAACTCTTCTAAACTACTTCCTGCAAGCGGAAGAAATCCACGGTGCGTAAACTCCGGATAGAAATGCTTAAAATAAGCCTCATGCAGCCGGTCGATGCTGATGTGGTAATATTTTTCCGGAAGATCAGCAAGTCTCTCATGGTAATAATACGGATGATCGACGGCGATGTTGTAACACGGAACTGCATATTCATCCCATACATAGCCAATGCCTTCACGGTAAACGCCTGCCTCTTTTTCCAGACCTTCAAAGTTAAACGTGACAAGCACTGTCTCCCCCGGTTTGATAAATCTGCGCAGCTTTTTGGCGCTGTTCCTCTCATCCTCCAAGTCAAAATAGAACACCTTATAGCCCATGCGCTTCCATTCATTTCCCATCTGTATGGAAAAGTAGGCAAGCGTTTCCACACCGCCAACCAACAAAACAATTCTTTTCATAAATACATCAAGGCGGTATCCTGTCCTGAATACCGCCACTCCTTTATTTTTTCCAATGTCACTGTTTTTTCACCGGACGCTCTTGTGCTTTCACATGTTTCATCCAGATCCGCAGCTCTTTCACAAACACCTTGATCCACTGCACCAGCTTCTGTCGGATTTCAGTCTTGTGTTTCCACAGCCAGTGTATTTTCCCGGCTGCAAAAATGACCGGATAGACCAGACATAACAATTCCAGAATTAACAGCAGCGCTGCAAGATCCTCATAAGCCCTCGCCCGGTTTTCCCAATATGGAAAAACAATATTCTTTGTATTCATCGAACGGATTCCAAAATTTCTTAATACCGTAAAACGATTCATCAATCCAAAACGGGAAGAATTTTCAACGATCTCATAACTGCTTTTATCCAATCCCAATGCTTCTTTTAATGCATTGAATCCGAACTTCTGCACCGGATTTTTGATGAGAAGCTCATAGCTGTCAAGCGTCGTTCCTGCTGACTGTCCGTAACTTCCACCCTTTGAACCCGTTGTGCCTGCTGCCGGTGTGCTGGCTGCTGCGCTGTCCATGCCGCCAGTACTGCTGTCTGATCTGCCTTCTAAAATCTCATAAGAGACATAAACGGTTGCTGCTTCCTCGTCCGCCGCATCACTGAAATATCCCTTATCGCTTTTTACCACACCGCGCACCGGATACTGTACTCCGTTGATCTCCACATACATTCCTGCGACATTGTTGGAACCAAATAACTGCCATGCAACATTTTCATCAATGACCACACCGTCTTTGTTTAAATCTTCTCCATCAAAATAGCTGCCGGACAACAGTTTCAGCGGATGAAATGTGAAAAAATCTCCTCCAACACCGAATGCTCTCGCCGTAATGGATGCCCGGTCAGAATAAAGGGTAAGTTCCCCTTTTGTGCTGTAACAGTCCACCAGCGTTCTTCCGTTTACATCCGACGTATCCTCTGACGCCTCCTGCAATGCAGTTTTTAATTTCTGTTCCAGCTGTATCACATAGTCCTTCGTCACTGCTGCATCTTTGGAAAAAAAGCAGGAAATCTGTGCATAACTGTCTTCTGCTGACCACTCTGATGCGATCTGCTGTGTGGAAAGCTGTCTGCCGAGTGCCCGTTCCACACAGCCGAAAAGAATGGCAGCACATATCATCAGCACTAATAGAAGTATTTTTCTGTACTGCTTTACCTTCATGTGTCATTCCTTTCTGCTTATTCTGATGCCAGACGTACCTGTTCGTTTTCCTTGATCGGTTTTGTAGTCGTTGTGATCACATACTCATAACCTTCCAAAGCTCCGGTCACTGCTGATTTTGTATCGTCTGATGTGATAACTTCCACATCCACGCGTCTCGCATAGTAGCGGTTTCCAAGCGGTGTACTCTTTGACTCTATGATCAGAATGAATTTTCCATTGGAATCTTCCCGGATAGCACTCGTCGGTACGATCGTGTCATAGTTGGAGCTCTGCTCCCCGATAGACAGTGTATAGCTGTCTCCGACTGACACATCCCCTTTCATCTCACAGATGATAATACTGTTGGAGCGGTTCTGTGGATCTTTGCGGATGGCTGACACGACTGCGGAAACATCATTTCCGTACCAGTTATTCAGTATTTCCGCTGTATCTCCGACTCTGACCTTCTTTGCCTGATTTTCAGTCACAGAGAACTGTAACACATACGCTTTGTTTTCCGGCTGAATGGTCATCATGACATCGTTGGCGTTGACCGTAGTTCCTGCTGTCACTGAAATATCAGTAACAGTTCCTGATATTGGTGATGTGATCTCTGTTCCGATGGATTTCGCCTGTAATTTTGCTACTTCTTCCTGAAGATCTGTCATTGTTTTATAGGCAGATGCGATCGTCACCTCTCCACTGATCTTATCGGTCACTTTTTTCTGATCATTGGTTGCGCTGGTCAATGCTGAGTTTGCATCGGTCAGTGCCGCCGTTGCCGTGTTCAACTGCGCCTGCAGATTGTTCGCTTCTGCTGTGTTTGTGCCAGTCAGTTTTTTCACGGAGAGATTGTAGTTTGCATTGCTCAGAGCATTCTTGCTGTCGGTTGCTGCGGATTTTGCAGAATCGTAGGAACCCTGGACTTTGTTTAAGTTCGCCTGACAGGTGTTAAAGGTGGACTGGGCTGTATCTAACTGGCGTTTTGCCTTGTTCATTGCTAATTCAGCCGCATCCATAGCATCCTTTTTTGACGCTTTTTTTGTAGCATCAGTTTCATCGTTATATGCTTTTTTTGCAGCATTATACTCTGCCACAGCCTCATCATACGCACTCTGTGCGCTCTGCAGACCTGAAAGCGCCGTATCATACGCACTCTTCACCGGTGTATAAGCACTCTCCGCACTCGTCAGGCTGTCCTGCGCCTCACTGTTCTTTTTTTCTGCATCTAACACTGCCTTTTCCTCTGCAGTCGTGTCTGCTGTTGAGTTGCTGACCGCATCGATCTGTGCTTTGATCTTATCGACACTTGCCTGTGCAGCATCCACTGCCGCCTGCGCATCCTTCACTCTCTGATTTGCTGCTGCGATCTCATTTTGTTTCTGGGTGAGGCTAGATCCCTTTCCAGCCTCAATGCTCTGACGCTCTGCCACTGTGATCCCTGCGGTAAGCACTGCGGATTCATAGGCTGCCTGTGCCTCGTTTAGACTCTTCTTTGCAGCATCTAACTCATCACTGTCTGTATCCTCTAAGGTAAACAGTAAATCTCCGGTTGCTACTTCCGCATCCTTTTTCACGTTGACCGTTGCAATCTTCCTTGTCTCCTCGATCGTGACGGAATAGCTCTCACTCGCCTCCACAGAACCGCTTCCGCGCACCTTGGAAGTGATCTGACCGCTTGTCACCTGCTGTGTGCTGACTTCCACAAGCGAATAATTCATGATCGTATTGGAAAAAAAGGTAAGTATCAGCATCACCAGTAAAAATATAATTGTGATATTCTTTATTTTATCTTTTCTATCTGTCATCTTTTTAACTCTCCATTTTCTATCCTTTGACACCGCCCTGATAAGCGATACCTTCTACCAGCTGATCCTCACCGTATAAGAAAATCAAAAGGCTTGGGATCATGTAAAAGGTCGCCACTGCAAATGCCAGTCCCACTTCCTGCGCATTGATCTTTGACAAAAAGATCGACAGCGGGTATTTATCTGTATCGTTAAAAAACAGCAGTGGCTGTTCTACCATATTCCAGTAATCCATAAATACCAGGATCGCACAGGTTGTGATCACGCCCTTACAGATTGGAATACATATCTTTGTAAAGACCTGAAACTCGTTGGCTCCGTCAATCTTCGCCGCCTCGATGAGCGGCACTGGTATTCGTCTCATATACTTCGTGATCAAGTACACACTAAACGGTGAAAAAATACCCGGAAGCCATATACTCCAGTTCGTATCCAGTAGCTTCATCCAGTTTAAGACCAGATAATTTGGCACCAGTGTAACCTGATATGGCATCATCATTAAGATCACATATGCAAAAAAGACGATTGCGGAAAGTTTTCCTCTGGTCCTTGTGAAGCCATATGCGGCGAGCACTGCCACCACCAGCTGGAATACCACGATCGGCACCACTAAGATCACGGAATTCCAAAACTTCAACAGATAGTCCGGACTCTTAAATAACACGGTCGCATACTGTGAGAAAGTCACCATATCCGGTATAAATTTGAGGTTTACCGTCTGGGAGATGTACTGCTTGCCCCCCGTATCCGTTTTCTGGAAAATGGAACCATAGTTGGAGGTGATCTCCGCTGCCGACATAAACGAATTGCTGATGGTAAGAACGATCGGCATGATAAAAATCAGCGCCGTAACCACTGCGATCACCGTCAGACAGATGCGGATACATAATTTTTTTCGTTCTGATCTCTTTTTCATTCTTCCTCCAAATCCTTTCCAAAATGATGTTCCACCCAAAATAAAATTCCCATAATGACGATCATCACAAAGGACATATAAATTGCTGCCGTGGAAAGTTTCTGGTAATCTGCCGAAGCAAACGTATTGTTCATATAATGCTGCAGCATATAAAGTGCACCGTACGGATACTCGCCTGTCAGAAGATAAATCTCACGGAAAACCTTAAACGAATTGATCATGGAAAGTATCGTCACAAACATGATCGTCGGTGACAGATACCGCAATTTAACATGCAGGAATATCTGCCAGCGGTTTGCGCCGTCCAACTCTGCCACCTCGATAATATCCTTTGGGATATTTCCCATCGCAGACAAAAAGAGGATCATATTGTAACCTAAGTTTTTCCATAAAAACAGCAGAATAATGACCAAAAGACCTGCTGAAGATTTCAGCCAGTCCACCTGTCCTCCGCCGAACTTCTGCACTGCCACATTCACAACACCATTGTAATCAAAAAGCACCTGCCAGATCAGCACGATAGACGCTGTCGGCACCATAAGCGGTGTCAGAAAACAACTCCGCAGTTCACTTTTTAACGGAATGCCTGCATCCAGCAGAAATGCGAGTGCCATGCCAAAGATCACGGCAAGCGGCACTGCCACTACCGAAAAAAATAGTGTATTTCCAACTGCTGTCCGGAATGCCCCATTTTGAATGACATTGATGTAATTTGTCAGTCCCACAAACTTTTTTGCCACCGGATTATTCACAAAGGAAAAATAGATCACTACAAGAAATGGGAGTACAAAAAATAACAGTACTCCCAGAACGCTCGGTGCCAGGAACGCTCCTGACACCAGCCTATGAAACCATGATTTATTCTGTTTTTTTATAACCTTACTAAAATCCTTTTTCTTACTTCGTCTCACTTAAATATACCTGCATTCTGCTCTGGATAATTTCTGCCACATCCTCTGCGGACTTCTGTCCTGAGAAATAGGCTGCTGCCTCCTCATTGATGATATTGGTGATATCATCGGAAACGGCACCGGAAACAGCGGTTGTATTGTATACAAGATCTTTTACCTGATCTACATCCTCCTGTGTCGCCGGCTGGATCTCAACTTCGAATTCCCCCCAGCCCCAGGTGCTTCCGCCGTCAGAGTCTGCCTTCATTGCGTTCTGACAATATTTTTCAAAATCGTCTTTTCTAATGGAAAATCCATAAGTGTAATCACTGTCGCCGTCGCTGCTCTTCTTTGGCAGATAAAATGTCCTTAAAAACTGCCATGCACCATCGACATCCTTACAGCTATTGGAAATTCCAATAATATTGTTCAGACTCAGCATTGCTCCGTTTCCCTCGCTGGTCGGATAACCAATAAATGTTGTCGGACCTCCAAAAATCGCACGGTACATCTGTACCTGCTCAAAATCACTGAGATAATAAGTATCTAAAAGCTGTTTTCCCTGACTCAGCAGAACCGTGCTGTCTTCCATATCATCTCTATATTCAAACTCTTCCGGGAACATATTTGCAAAATCCAGTACATCTATAAATTCCTGACTATCAAAATTACAGCTTGCATCCTCCCAGTTGATAAAATCATTATAGCCGAGACTCATCAGTGCTGTCAATGCAGACGTCCGGTCCATACCCCAGAAAAGCTGTGTTCCTTCCGGTTTGGATGCGAGCAGCGCCTTCATATCCGACACGGTCCATCCCGGTGTCGTTCCGACATCATCCGCTTTTCCGATCACCGTCTGTAACGTAAAGGTCTGCGGCAGGATCGCCAGTTTTCCATCATACTCGCATGCAGTGAGTACATTTGGAAGGAAATCATCTCTCGAAAGTTCCGTGTCTTTGTCCAGCAGTCCATACAGATCCACATTTAATCCTTTGGATGCAAAATTGATCGCCTGGGAATAATCGTTAAAAAGTACCAGATCAATGTTGGAATCCGATGTCACTGCCGTGTTGAAGCTGTTCACTGCATCCTCGTACTCCTCTGCGCCGTCTCCATAAGACTTCATTGTGATATGATACTTATCCTGACTCTTGTTAAATGCGATCACCTTCTCCTCCACGTCTGAACCTGTCCACATGCAGGCGAGTGTGAGATTTACGGTATCTGCCACTTCACTGGCATCCACTTCTTTGATCAGTGCGATCTCCGTCTGGTTTCCGTTGGAGTTCCAGTTCTGAAGATAAGCTGCGATTCTTCCATCGGACAGGACACCGTAGCTGCTCACGCTGGAGCTGGAAATATTACAGTCCATCCAGCTGAAAAATTCCTCTTTTTCCTTTGTATCCAGATTGTACTTATAAACACTGCTGCCCTCTGTGACCAGCAGATTCTTCTCATCTAACACAGAGACTGTATCGGAAGGGACTTCAATTGCCTTGTCTGTCTGTTCTTTCATTGCGCCGACATCTAACGGCCGCAGCTCACATCCGGCATCCCCATATCCGATGGAGGCAACCGTTCCGTCCGCAAGCCCGACTAGTCTGGATGTATATCCATCCGATGGGATCCTGCCCTTCTGGCTGCCGTCCTCTCCTATTACGAGTGTAAAATATTCATCTGAGCTGACGCTGTTGCCACTGTCATTATTGGACCAGGTATTCAGGGCAAGATAAAGGTTTCCCTCCTTATCCACTGCTATCCCGTTACAGCTTACATTCTCTGCATTTGCTCCGAGATCCATGTCCTGTTCAAACGCAATATTTCCGGATGTGTCCACTTTGAGAATGGAAGAGGTCTGAATGAATCTCGCATTCTGTGCCAGCAGAAATCTGCCATAGTTCACATTGCCGTCCTCATCCGTATAATCTTTTGCATAATAATCATTCCAGTCCTTTTCTGCATCCTCGTCACTGTATCCCCACTGGTCTGCCATATAACTTAACACATCATCCAGTGTTGCATCCGAATAATCCTCGGTGACACTTGACTCATCCATCTGGTTCTTCGTCACAAACAGGTAAACCTCTCCGCTGTCTGCCACGGTATATCCTGACACCCAGCTGCTGTTTCCGCTGCCGTCACTCTGCGCCTGCTCATAAAGCTGTGCATTTTCTCCGGTGATCAGATTATAGGAATACAGTCCGGATTTTGTGTAGTCCTCATTGCTGGAAGTGTAATACATCACATCTCCCTTAAACTGTATATTACTTGTCGTATCATTAAAACTGTCCGGAAGATCACTCAGATAATCTGCTTTGAAATATCTCTTCTTTCCGTCTGCGGATGTGCTGTTGCCGCCACCGCCACAGGCAGTAAGCCCTGCTGTCATTGCGGCTGTAAGTGTCAGTGCCACCGCCTTTCTCCATAAACTTCGGTTCATATGCATTCCTCCCATAAAATGCCGCTTTCTGCGGACGTTTTTTCTATAATTTCAGAATATAGAAGTCCTTATGGAAAAGCAAGATACAAAAGTTTATGAAATTCTTAATTTTGTCTGAATGGAAATTTATGGATCAGATTCCATGTTGGCAGTGCATATCCCTGATTTTAAATAGTGGTGAATGTTTTGTTGGAGATTTAGAGCCTATCGAATATCTTGCTGCTTATGATCAAAATGACAGATTGAATTATGATTGGGAACTTTCACTTGTAGCAGGCATTCATCCAACAACCGTGAGTTTCATAGTGCAAATTGCAGATTCTGTGGTGCTTTTCATAACGTTGAC
>ULSM01023542.1_pt1 | contig 17929 bp, 18 predicted proteins | sample 1956381 | NCBI WGS metagenome assembly ULSM01 (sample SAMEA4835710, study PRJEB28245) | human gut metagenome | biome: gut microbiome; material: fecal sample | place: Denmark | collected 2008 | reverse complement strand
TGGATGTGGCTGCTGCCGCTGGTGGCATATCTGCTTGCCGTGTTCGGCTGCGCCCTTGCGATGACCAAGAGCCTTAAAATCGCCGCCCTGTCGATTGTGGCGAGCGTGGTGCAGCTCGGCGGCTACGGTTGCGGTTTCCTCAAAGCGTTCTTCACGAAAATCATTCTCCGCCGCGGACGCAACATCGAGGAAGAGATAGCCATCAGAAAAGGAAAATAAACACACACAGACATCACTGCGATGGAAACACCTTACAGGTCAAGCCGGATTGCCGACCTATCGGCGGAGGACCGTCCGAGGGAGAAGGCGTTGGCTATTGGTGTGGAGGCACTGACCACCACCGAACTTGTCGCGCTGCTGCTCGGAAGCGGCACTCCCGGCGAGTCGGTGATAAACCTGTCGCAACGCATTCTTGCCGATTCGGGCAACAGCCTTCAGGAGTTGTCGAGGCGCACCATACGCAACCTCGTGCGCTCGTTCAAGGGCGTGGGCGACGCAAAGGCGGTGACGCTGCTTGCCGCCATCGAGCTGGGCAAGCGATATGCGCAGGAGGGTCCGGTGGAGAAACCGGTGATCAATATGCCGTCGAAGGCATACGACTTGATGCTCGACAAGCTGACGGGACTCGACCATGAGGAGTTCTGGGCAATCTATCTGAACACTGCCAAACGCGTCATCACGCGTGCCAGGATAAGCCAGGGAGGGGTGGCGGCGACGGTGGTCGACGTGAAGATTGTGTTGCGCCACGCCATCGACAATCTTGCCTCTGCAATAATTCTTGTACACAACCATCCGTCAGGCTCGTTGCGCCCAAGCGCGCACGACGACGCTCTGACCGACAAACTCAAAAATGCCGCCAAGCTGATCGACGTCTGCGTGGTGGACCATATCATCTTCTCGTCAAGGGGATTCTACAGCTACAGCGACGAGGGACGGCTTTAGTCGAGGCGTTTCAGCCAATCGTAGCGAAGCATGTAGTCCGACACGGTGTGAGCCTCCTTCAGCCGCTCCACCTCCTTGTCGCTTCCCGTGCCTTCCACATTCATCACCGAGCCTACGGCAACGCCCTGCTTGCGCGGGTCGAGGATGCTTTGCCCCAGACCGTGCCAGCGGTAGGCGTCGAGCTGCATGAGATTGAGTAGTGTGGGGTAGATGTCAATCTGTCCCATAAACTTGTCGTAGCGCATTCCAACGGGCGAGTTGAGCACGATAAACGGCGTGAGCTGCTTGTCTGACACCAGTCCGCGGCAGGCTGGGTTGCCGACGAGTTCCTGACGGTAGGACGCCAGTCCCTCATGGTCGCCGACAATCACCACAATGGTTTCTTTGTATTGCGGCAGCGTCTTCAGATAAGCCACGAAGTCGCCGATGGCCTTGTCGGTGTAGTGGGCGGTGGTCATATAGTCGGCGGCCTTCTCAGGGATAGACGCTGGAAACGTGATGGTGCGCAGATGGTCGGGCAGCTTGAACGGCGCATGGCCGGAGTATGTGACAAACTGCATGTAGACCGACTCGCCCGGCTTCCACACCTCGCCGCGCTCAATCTTCTCCCGGCATTGCTGGAAAAACGAGGCGTCGCCGATGCGCTTGTGGGTGCCGAATGCCTCGGTCATCTTGAAGTCGTGGTAGGAGATTATGGTGTCGGTTCCGAAGCTGCGTGCCACCGCGCCCTGATTCCATGTCGACACCTTGTCGATGGTCAGCAGGTAGCTCCGGGAGTGCTTCAGCCCGCGCATCGCTTTCTGAATCGTGTAGAATGTGTTGTCGTAGTAGAGGCTGCTGTACGTGCCGCTCATCAGCGGCAGCAGTCCGCTGCAAATCATCAGCTGCGCGTCGATTGAACGTCCGCCCTTCACCTGTGTCAGCACATTGGGCGCATAGAGCGTCGACTTCTCTTTCAGCAGTCTGTTCAGGCAAGGCGTGATTTCCTTGCCGTTGACTTTCTTCTCAAGCACCCAGCTTTCAAGCGACTCGGCGAAGACAATCAGCAGGTTGCTGCGTTTTTCAGTGACGCTGTCGGCAGGCTGGTGTTTCGGTTGCGATGCCAGCCATCTCTCAATCTCCGCCTGCTTCTCGGGCGTGATTGGCTCTGCGGCGTCGGTGATGTCATACCAGATGCATCCGAAGACCGAGAAGATAGGCGCGTCGGCAGAGCAGAGATAAGCCGATTGACGCACGGAGCGCAACGACTTGTGGAAGCCTCCTTTGCACAGATTGACGCCCGTGAGCAGCAGGGCAAAGCCTGCAAGCGGCGCTGCCCACCATTTCAGCACGGCTGTCAGCGGCTGACGCTTGGTGGTTTTGTAACGAAATGCCATGACGGCTGTCGCTATGGTGATGAGCGGCAGGACGATGTCTGCCCACCGCAGCGAGTCGGTCACACTTGCCTTGAAGTCGGCAAGATTGCCCGCCTCGAGATATGAGCTTGCCGGGATGGCGGAGTAGTAGGTGCGGAAATACATCAAATTGGCAACCAGCAGCACGTCGAGCAGAGCCATGACCACAATCTGCGCCCATCGGCAGCGCGTCAGGGCATAGACGCCTGCCAGCGCCAGCGTTGCGATGATTTTAGTTGCGTATGTCTCAAAGAAAGAGAACGATGCAAAGGTGGTGTCCATACACCAGATCACGTCGAAAGCCACAAACGTCAGAAAGATTCCGACGGCGAAGATTATGGCGGTTTTGTCCCAAAGTTGTTGTCTCATAACATGTGCTGAAAAAAAGTTTTTGCAAAAGTAGTCAGATTCTGCCTAATGTCGCTAATTTATTTCTGAGATTTTGAGGTCTGCGAAGTTCAGAAGGTTGCCAAGGAAAAGCAAAATCAAACAAGTTTGTTTTGCATTTCGCTCGCCTTGCACTATCTTTGCACAAAAATTGATAAACAGTTATTCTAATGAAGAATAAATTTAAGGAATATAATGGATTCAACCTCTCCGACGTCAATAAGGAGGTTCTGGAAAAATGGGACGCAGAACAGGTTTTTGCGGAAAGTATGAAAATCCGCGAGGGACATCCTTCGTTTGTGTTTTATGAGGGTCCGCCTTCGGCAAACGGTATGCCGGGCATCCACCACGTGATGGCACGCACCATAAAGGATTTGTTCTGCCGCTACAAGACGATGAAGGGTTTCCATGTGAAGCGCAAGGCTGGATGGGACACTCACGGTCTGCCCGTGGAGCTCGGAGTGGAGAAGTCGCTCGGCATCACCAAGGAGGACATCGGCAAGAAAATCTCTGTCGACGACTACAACATGGCTTGCCGACGCGAGGTGATGAAATACACCAAGGAATGGGAAGACCTTACCCACAAGATGGGATACTGGGTCGACACAAAAGATCCGTATATCACTTACGACAACCGCTATATGGAGTCGGTCTGGTGGCTGCTCCAGCAACTCTATAAAAAAGGATACCTCTACAAAGGCTACACAATCCAGCCTTATTCGCCGGCTGCCGGAACAGGATTGAGCTCGCACGAGCTTAACCAGCCGGGATGCTACCGCGACGTGAAGGACACAACTTGCGTGGCTCAGTTCCGCATCAAGAATCCGCGTCCGGAAATGGCTGAATGGGGTACGCCGTATTTCCTCGCATGGACCACTACTCCGTGGACATTGCCTTCAAACACGGCTCTCTGCGTGGGCCCGAAAATCGACTATCTCGCTGTGCAGTCATACAATGGATATAACGGCGAGAAAATCACGGCAATCGTGGCAAAACCGCTGCTTTACCACCACTTCAACCAGAAGGTCGAGGGGCTGGCGCTCGAAGACTATAAGCCGGGCGACAAGCTGGTGCCGTTCAAGGTGGTGGCTGAATATAAAGGTCCCGACTTGGTGGGCATGCAGTACGAGCAGCTGTTCCCTTGGGTGAAACCTGTGGAGATGGACGCCGACGGCAATTTCAAGAACGCAGCCGACAAGGCTTTCCGCGTAATCGCTGGCGACTACGTGACCACCGACGACGGTACGGGCATCGTGCATATCGCACCGACATTCGGTGCCGACGACGCCTTTGTGGCACGTGCGGCAGGCATCCCGTCGCTGTTCATGATCAACAAGAAGGGCGAGACGCGTCCGATGGTCGACCTTACGGGCAAATTCTATATGCTCGACGAGCTCGACGAGCGTTTCGTGGCGGAGTGTGTCGATGTCAACGTGTATAAGAACTATCAGGGGGCTTGGGTGAAGAATGCCTACGACCCGCAGTTCAACGTCGACGGAAAATATGACGACAAAGCAGCTGCTGCCGCTGAAAGTCTCGACATCCGCTTGTGTATGGAGATGAAGCAGGAGAACAAGGTGTTCAAGATTGAAAAGCACGTGCACAACTATCCTCACTGCTGGCGCACCGACAAACCTGTGCTCTACTATCCGCTCGACAGCTGGTTTATCCGCACAACGGCGTCGCGCGACCGTCTGATTGAACTCAACAACACTATAAACTGGAAGCCGCAGTCGACAGGCTCCGGACGTTTCGGCAAATGGCTTGAAAACCTTAACGACTGGAACCTCTCGCGCAGCCGCTATTGGGGCACTCCGCTGCCTATCTGGCGCACCGAAGACGGCGACGAGGAGAAGTGTATCGGCAGCGTTGAGGAGCTCTATAACGAAATCGAAAAGGCTGTGGCTGCCGGCGTGATGAAGAGCAACCCTTACAAGGACAAAGGCTTCGTCCCTGGTGTATACACGGCTGAGAACTACGATAAAATCGACCTGCACCGTCCGTATGTCGACGACATCAAGCTGGTTTCCGACAGCGGAAAGCCAATGCGTCGCGAGCTCGACTTGATCGATGTGTGGTTTGACTCGGGCTCGATGCCTTACGCTCAGATTCACTATCCGTTTGAAAACAAAGAGGCGTTTGACAAGCGTGAGGTGTATCCAGCCGATTTCATCGCCGAGGGTGTGGACCAGACTCGTGGCTGGTTCTTCACTCTGCACGCCATCGCCGGAATGGTGTTTGACACGAAAGCATACAAATCGGTAATCTCCAACGGACTTGTCCTCGACAAGAACGGCAACAAGATGAGCAAGCGTCTTGGAAATGCCGTAGATCCGTTTGGCGCGATTGAAAAATATGGCACCGACCCGTTGCGTTGGTACATGATTTCAAACTCTTCGCCATGGGACAACCTGAAATTCGATACGGCTGGAGTAGAGGAGGTGAGCCGCAAATTCTTCGGCACGCTCTACAACACATATTCATTCTTCGCTCTTTATGCCAACGTCGACGGATTTGACAATTCCGCGGAACAGATTCCTGTGGAGAAACGCCCGGAAATCGACCGCTGGATCATATCTCTGCTCAACACGTTGGTTAAGGAAGTGTCGGCCGACCTCGACGACTACGAGCCTACAAAGGCTGCACGCGCCATCTCGGATTTCGTGGGCGACAACCTGAGCAACTGGTATGTGCGCCTCAACCGCAAGCGTTTCTGGGGCGGCGAGATGAACGACGACAAACTGTCGGCTTATCAGACTCTGTTCACATGTCTGAAGACGGTGGCTCTGCTGATTGCTCCCGTATCACCGTTCTTTGCCGACCGTCTGTACACCGACCTGACCGCCGCTACTACCGGCGAGTCGACATCGGTTCACTTGGCCGACTTCCCTGTTGCCGACGAAAGCGTAATCAACAAGGCGCTTGAGGAGGAGATGAAGATGGCTCAGGACATCACGTCGATGGTGCTCGCTTTGCGCCGCAAGGCCAACCTGAAAGTGCGTCAGCCGCTGGCAATGATTATGGTGCCGGTGATGAGCGAGGCACAGAAAAACAGCGTAGAGGCAATGAGCGCGCTTATCAAGAACGAGGTCAACGTAAAGGAAATCAAGTTTGTGGGCAACGACGAGGGCGTGCTCGTGAAGAAGGTGAAACCCGACTTCAAGAAGCTCGGTCCGAAGTTCGGCAAGATAATGAAACTCCTTGCCGCGCAGATTACGGCAATGTCGCAGCACGACATTATCGAATTCGAGAAGCAGGGCAAGTTTGCGTTTACCGTTAACGGTGAAGAGGCTGTGGTTGAGCTTTCCGACGTGGAAGTGATTTCGGAAGACATCCCGGGCTGGCTTGTTGCCAACGAGGGCTCGCTCACTGTGGCGCTCGACATCACTGTCAGCGACGAGTTGCGCCGCGAGGGCATTGCCCGCGAACTCGTGAACCGCATCCAGAACATCCGCAAGAGTCAGGGATTTGAGATAACTGACAAAATCGATGTTGTGGTCACCCCGAATGCCGCCACTGATGAGGCTGTGCGCGAATATGCCGACTATATCGGCCGTCAGGTGCTCGCAGAGAGCGTCACCATCGCCGAAATTGCCGACGCCGACCGCACTACGCTCGACATGGACGAGTATCCTGATTTGTCGGCATCTGTAAAGATTAACAAATAGGGAAATAATATAACTTTTATAACTATGGCAGAAAAAACGAGATATTCAGACGCCGAGTTGCAGGAATTCAAGGAGATTATCCTTGCCAAACTCGACAAGGCATATAAAGACTATGAGCAGCTTAAGAATGAGGTGACAAACTCTGACGGTAACGACACCGCCGACACGTCGCCTACATTCAAAGTGCTGGAGGAAGGCGCAAACACTCTCAACAAAGAGGAGTCGGGACGCCTGGCTCAGCGCCAGATGAAGTTTATCCAGCATCTGAAAGCGGCTCTTGTCAGGATAGAGAACAAAACCTACGGTATTTGCCGCGAGACGGGAAAACTGATTCCCAAGGAGCGCTTGAAGGCTGTGCCTCACGCCACTCTGAGCATCGAGGGCAAACAGCAGGAAAGTTTAAAAAAGAAGTAAACTTCATTGATGCAGAAAAAGAAAATTTCTAATGGAACCTTGGCGGCAATTATAGTCCTTGCGATTATAATTGCCGACCAAGTTATTAAAATTTGGGTGAAAACGTCGTTCCGCCTCGGCGAGTCGATGCCTTTCACCAACTGGGCTGAACTGTATTTCATCGAGAACCCGGGCATGGCGTTTGGAATAGAATTGGGCGGAAAGCTGTTCCTGTCGATATTCAGAATCCTTGCGTCGGTGGCTCTCGTGTATTTCCTGTTCAAGATACGCAAGAACGAGGCATACCCGAAAAGTTTCGTGGTTTGCCTGTCGATGGTCACCGCCGGAGCCATAGGCAACGTTATCGACGGAATGTTTTATGGATTGATTTTCAGTGAGTCGACGTGGTATTCCGTTGCAACGCTTTTCCCCGAAGGCGGCGGCTACGGAACGTTTCTTCACGGCTTGGTGGTCGACATGTTCCACTTCCCCCTTGTGCAGGGCACATGGCCCGACTGGATGCCGTGGGTGGGTGGCACCGATTTCGAGTTCTTCCGTCCGGTGTTCAATCTTGCCGACGCGGCGATATCTGTGGGTATCGTGTGGCTGATACTCTTCAATTCAAAGTATTTGTCGTTCTCCGGAATCGAGAAAAGCGAAGCCGGACAACATGACGGAGACCAGGATGCAAAACAATAAGATGAGAACCTGTCTGTGCATATTGTGTGTGGCTGCAGCGGCGCTGCTGCTGTCGTCTTGCTCCAAGACTCCCAAAGGGGTGATTCCGGAGAAAGATATGGCAGTACTGCTTGCCGACATGGCTGAAGGCGACGCCGTGGTGGAGCTGAACAGGTCTGACTATGGAAGCGATGAGTCGCGCAAGGCTTTGAAGCAGTCAATACTGATTAAAAACGGCTACACGCAAGCCGACTTCGACAAGTCGCTGATGTGGTACGGACACAATCTTGACGTCTATGGCGACGTCTACGACGATGTGGTGTCTATCCTTGAAGACCGACAGCGGGACGCACGCAACGAGGCAAAGAAGGTTGGAGAGAAGCTTGTGGCGGCTGGCGACAGCGTTGACGTGTGGCAGCAGTCGCACTCTTTGCTCTTCGACAGGCGTCAGTGCGGCGGTCTGGTGCAGCTGGCTTTCTCTTATCCCGCCGACAGCGAGATGCGCACAGGCGACCGCTACGAATGGCGGATGCAGATGGTCAACGCGAAAAACGCCGCAACGCTGTTTGTAGGAGTGGACTATGCCGACGGCTCTTCTGAATTTCAGTCGCAGAGTCTGATGCCGGAAGAAACGGCATCGATTGTGCTGCAGACCGACTCCACGCGCACCACAAAGCGTGTATACGGATATATGAACTACAAAATGGTGATGGAGAACGCTGTCTTTGTCGACAAAATCTCGCTTTCGCGCTCGCGCCTGCGTCAGGACATCTACAACGCCCATCCATATCAGCGCGGGCTGCGCAACTGACAAGATGCGTTTCCTTGCGCCATATACGGTCTATGAAGGTGCGGTCTGTCGGCTGCACCTTTTTGACATAAGCTCCGACGGCAGCGTCAGCCACCGTGCTGTCGAGGAGGAGACCGCCTACACTCTCTATGTGCAGGGCATCGCTGTTGTGGCAGCGGCTGGCATCGACACCGCGCTCATCTCGGAGAGAATAAGAGAGATGGAAGGGCAGGGTGTGCCGTTGGCTGAAATCAGCCGTGCCATTGCCGGAATGAACCTGCCCGCAGGCACCGATGTCTATGTGGCCACATTCCCGTTTCAAACTCTGCAGCGGATTGGCTGAGGCGTGGCAAAATAGATTTTCTGATAAAAAACGTCGGAATGTCCTTACTTTATTGTTGTTGCTCTGCTTCGTCTAACAATTTGTCGAGTTGTGCTTGCAGTTCTTCACGCTTTGGCAAATAGAGTTGGTAACGTGCCACAAACAACTGGTTTGTAATGCCTTCCAAGGCATACTCCATCAGAAGCTCGTCTTTTCTTGCTCCCAAAACTATGCCGATGGGTGGATTATCGTCTGGTTGACACACTTCTGTTTTGAAATAGTTAAGGTAGAGGTTCATCTGCCCAATATCACCATGTTTTATCTCTGCTCGCTTCAAGTCAATCAGCACATAGCATTTCAAAATACAGTGGTAGAACACCAAATCCACCTTAAACTGTCGGCTGCCTATCTGCATGGAGTATTGTCTGCCGACAAAAGCAAAGCCACGCCCCATTTCCAAAAGGAACTGCTCCATGTGGTCTTTAAGAGCCTTTTCTAAGTCACTTTCCTTATAGCGTTTCTGTTTGGGAAGTCCAGCAAATTCAAGTACGAATGGGTCGCGAATAATGTCTTGTGGAGTTTGTACTTGATGCCCCTCGTTAGCCAAAGCTAGAACTCCTGCCTTGTCTGTGCTTAGGGCAAGTCGCTGAAACAGGCAACTTTTCATCTGTCTTTTCAGTTCCCTGACTTTCCAACATTCTTTGATGGACTCCGTATAATAAAACTGCATTTCAAGTGTATTATCGCACTTCAATAGCTCAAAATAGTGACTCCATGTCAATTTGTGAGACACTGTCTCACAAATTGGAAAAGCAAGATAAAACTTACGCATATAGACAAGATTAGAACGACTGAAGCCTTTCCCATTTCTTGCCGTTAGGTCTTTGGCAAGGTTCACAAGTAATTGCTTGCCATACTCAGCTCTATCCTTACCTTTAAGCTCATATTCTACGATATATTTGCCTGTCTGCCAGTTGGCATCAAGCAATTCGGTATTGACCGCAGTAATGGCTTTTGATTTCGCCTCACCCCATAGCGTGGTTATGTTGTCTATCAATTTCTGATAGACAACATTATTTATGTTTGTCAAATCATTCTGTCCCATTGCTATATCCACACACGTTCATTATTTAATCATCTAAATGTATATTGCGCATATACCATGCAACAAATCTTTGCCCATCATTAGGAAAGTTCTGTTGATAATAATCGTGCGAAATTTCGTTTTTTATAATATCAAGTATATTCTCCATAATTACATTCTATTCCGGGCATAGCAATTGACCGTGCTAATGCTCTTACCCAACTGTTTTGCCAGCCAAGTTTGTGAAATACCCGTGCTGTCTAAGATATCTTTAATTTGTTTAGTTTCATGAATTCACCGAATTCTGCTGTAAATATACATTAAATTTTGCGATAATCATTATAAAATAAGCTATTTATGTAAATTATTCCAATAAGCGATTGTTATTTCGTGCTGCTATTGTAACTTTGCAGCAGAGAAGAGCTGTTTGACAGCAAACATCTGCATGTTGCAGAAATTGTGACTGTTGCCAAATCATTACCTCTATAGAGGTGAGATGCTCATAAATAGCTCATTTTAAGCTATTCGACAGATTTTGGCGTAATTTTCTGATAAAAAACTTCGGAAGATTATTGCTATTTTCAATGAATTGCCGTACCTTTGCAACACTTTTGAAAAAGATGGTCCGGTAGCTCAGCTGGATAGAGCAACAGCCTTCTAAGCTGTGGGTCCTGCGTTCGAATCGCAGCCGGATCACCCCAGGGTCATCACCTAAACAAGGTGGTGACCCTTTCTTTATGTCTATACCTATCTATCACTCAACGACTTACATTTTGTAACTATTTATCTTAGAATGTTTTAGCAATTTCCTTGCTAAATTATCCTGGTACAAATTAGCATTTTTAGTTTGAAATAATATGGCACTTATTTTGTTAAAATCAGAGATTAAAGTGCCTCTGTGTCCATACTGCTACCGCTATAAAATAACACTTTTTCCGAGAATCTGTCTAATTCTTAAATGAAAGAGCCGTGTGGTCGCGTATGAACAATTTTCTTTTCTATTGTGAGTTTCAGAAAATTTGCGTAACTTTGCACTGCAGGCCGCATTGAAGCCCCGGTCGCGGGGTTGAGGGCGGGGCTGTGACATAATGAAAAGCGTTTATCCGCGCTGATTCTTGACACCTTGAAATTCTCGCAAAATTTCACATCGAAGTCAAGGATTGAGCAACGGTAGATGCCCGTGGATATGTAATTATCTTGCTTTCGGCATGGTTTTCCGCGAGGAATATGACCGGATGATTTGATTGCATTTACAAGCGTGGGCTTCTGCGTTGCCATCCGACTTCGATAGGCAATGCGAGAAGCCTCAAGGTGTAGGATGGTAACAGATACAGACTCCTACGCTTTTTTCTTATAAACCAATCAAATGCCAACGAGAGGATGACCGAGGCAGCATGACAAATTATGGGAAAAGTCTTTTTCAAACCCTGGGTCGGTGAAAACTATGAATCTGGTGGTATTTTCCACAAGAAGATCCTTGTCATAGGAGAAAGCCACTATTGCGATGAATGTGAACATTGCAATGAAGAATCTGCTTATACTGGATGTCACGAACTAACAAATGATGTTGTAAGGCAGATTATTAATAACGAAAAGACTTGCTGGTCAGGCACTTTTCGTAAATTCGAAAAGTCTCTTATAGGTGACAAAGATGTAACATCCGAACAGATTTGGCAATCTATCTCATTTTATAATTATCTTCAGACAGCCGTAGCTAAAGCGAGGCAAGCTGGAACGTTTGAAGATTACGGCAAATCTGAGGATGCTTTCTATGAGGTATTAAACGAATTGCAGCCCGAGATAATTTTCGTCTGGGGCGTAACACGTATGTACGACAACATGCCATCGAGAGGCTGGGAAAATGGAGATGACATAATCGTTGACGGTTATAAAGTTCTCAACGGATACTATACTCTTGACAACGGACATCGCGTGCGTGCCATATGGGTATATCATCCTTCGGCAGGATACTCTCCTCAATGGTGGAACAAAGTAATGGAGGCAATACTATGAAAAGGTTAATTTACTCTTTTTTCATTCTATTCATCGCATTTTCTGTATTTTCGTGCGGAGGTTCTTCATCTACCAATGCAACAGAAGATAAAGAAGATATTAAAAATGATGGTGAGAATAAGTCGAACTCTTTCAACGCTGTTAGTGTTGTTAAAATTCCAATCAATGAAAAAGGTACCCGAGGAGAGCTCTTCACCATAAAACAAGGTGATGACTTTATTATGTTCGATAATCAGGAAGACTACTCAAAGTTCTGTCCTGAATTGGTCGTAAGAAAAGATGTGCTCCTTGAATGGGAAGTTATGAAACATGAAAAAACTGGTGAATGGCCGTCGAAAGATGAGCGCATATCGATGCTTAGACAAATCCCTAACTTAATATCACAATATGTTAACGATAAAGGCAGTATAAACGATCCCATTATTTATGAAGCAATAGATAGAGTCTTCTTCAAAATAGATAATGACATTTCCAATTTGAATTTTGGAATAGAGGAAAAGTTTTACGACACACAACATTATAAGGAATACACTGGGCACTCTGGTGCTGTGCAAACTTATAAATTCAAATCAGGGAGTGATGGATATGGAAATTATGAAACAGTAAATGGCGAGACCATACCAGATGGTGCTGTAATTATCGTGATTCCAGTAGGCCTTCATTAGTCAATTATCTATCTCCAAATTGATCTATACTGATTTACTGTGATTGTTATGGAGCCGTAACTTCTACAAGTTCGGCTCCATAACAATCACCGAAATCTCCGAGACCGAGGTCAAAACGCAGTTCTTGGAGGGCAGGAGCGAGCAGAACTTCGACGTTACTTTCGATGATGTCTACATCAACGAGCTTGAACTCGGCACTCCGACCGGCTGCGACGGCTCAACGCCCACCAATGCGTGGAACCCGCAGCTTAACGGCATGAAGTGTGTCGCCCTGCCGTGGGTCAACGACTATTCGGGCAACATTCAGAACCTCGCCGACTTCCACCCGGAGGAACGGAACAGCAACGGCACTCTGAAAAGCAATGCCTACTATTCGTTGAATGCCGCTGTCAGAGCCGCTCGTGGCAACCGTATCTTCTTTATATCACAAAGAAAATTTGCGAGGCTGTAGGCTATGCCGGCGATTTCTCGAAGTGGGAGAAAAAGGAGGAATACAGGTATCTCCTTATCTGCAACACGCTCCCTTATGCTTGGAACATGCCGGAATTCGCCCGAGCATTGCCGCATTGGACCGTGGCGGAGTTCTTCGAGAAGCTCGAACCTTTTCTTGAAGCGGAGTTCGAAATCGACCACCGCAGCCGTCATATCGGTTTCGCCTACACCAAGAATATTCTTGCCGCACTGCCGCAGGTAGCTATTGACAAGGTCATTGACGAGCACACCGTGGAGGTCACGGTGGAAGACGATAACTGCGAGTATCGTGATGCGAAGATCCTTGTCTATGCGGAGTGCGATCACGAAATGTGGAAGTTCTATTCCTGCGACTGGTTTATCAAGTCGTGGGGAAGCGGAGCTGTGCAATACGATACACTAAATGCGTTGCTCGCCGCTAACAAGAGTTATGCGACGTGGGACGGCACTTCCGGACGTGGCTCTCGCATAGGCAAACTGCTCTACGCAAAAGACCTCGACATCTATTTCATCATTCGTGCCGTTGAGAAAACGCTCGTCGAGGAACGAGATTGGCTTCCGAACCGCTATTCTTACAAGTGCATATGTCCTCACACCACACTGTGGCTCAACAACAAGATTTTGAACAAATACCGAACTGTCTATCAAGTGAACCCGAAGCAAAAGGCGACGTTTAAGTTCCTCTCCGACACAATCCCCAGTCCACGCAGCCTTTTCATCATTCGTGGCAAACGCTACGTCTGCGAAAAGTTAACTGCGACATTCACCTCGCAGGGTATGTCGCAGTTAGTCAAAGGCTCATTCTATCCCGTTTTAGAAACTTAATTAATATTAATAGGTGTTTAATTTATGCCCAAATATATGTATTTAGTTAAAATACCTTTAATGTTCAAGAGCGGTAAAAAGAGGCTGTTTTTGTACCACATTTTGACCCCAAAAGGTCAAAGTGTACCACAATTTGTGGTACAGTACCACAAAAACACATTTTATAACTATCTGTGGCACAACTGACTATGAAAATTTTTGTGACCGCACTCGGATCACAAAAAAAATCCATCGGAAGAAATTCTGATGGATTTTTTGTATTGTAGATGGTGGTGTGATTTATCTCAGCTGCCCGCGTGAAGATTTGCGTATCATAGACTTGCCCGGGACAAGATAAATCTCCAACCGGCGGTTCTTCTCGCGGTTGTCGACAGAATTGTTGGGAGTGTTTGGCAGCGGGTCGTCGGCGCCCATTGCGTAGGGAATCACATAGTCGCTGCATGCGGCATTGTCCTTTATCCAGTCGAACACGGCCGACACGCGCACCGTGGTGAGGTGGTTGGTGTATGCCTCTGAGCCGGTGTTGTCGCTGTGCATCAGCAGTAGCATCCTGTACATGTCGGGCTCTTTAAGGTATTCCATATATGGGCGCAGCACTTTTGCCGCCGTTGGGCGCAGTGTGGTGTCGTTTGGCAGAAACAGGTCGTTGGCGGCGACAGTGGCTATAATCACCTCTCCGTTGCGTGTCGTCTCGATGTTTTGCCCTGACGACAATAGTTTTTTTGCCTGTATCTGCTGGTATTCGCGTATTTTAGCGCGTTGGTTGCCCAGTTTCGGAAGAGCCTTGTTTTCCTCAAACGACAGGTCGTAGAGCTCAGTGACCGATTTGTCGTCGATTTTTCCGCTTTCAGGCTGTGTTGTTGTTGTTGTTGTTGTTGAGCCGCTCTTTTCGGGATTGGCTTTTTCTTCTTTCTTTTCCTTGTCGGGAGTGCTGTCGTCCTTCTTTTTGTCGTCGCTGAAGAATTCCTTCACAGCATTCGCCGAGCGTTTGAAGAAATTGTCCTTGGCATAAGCCGGCGCTATTGAAATCGAGATTGCGACAAAGCCAGCCGCAAGAGAATATAATATGTTTTTTGCACGCATAAATGTCTTAGAAATCGTTAAGCGAATCTTCGTAAAGGTTTTCCAATCCAATGATTTCCAACACTTCGCTTTCTGTCAGGCCGCAGCCGGTGCTTTCGATTATGGCGCTGGCCATTTTGCGCTCGTCTACGTCTGAGTCGAAGTCTGACAAGTCGAGCAGGCCGTTGTCGTCATAGTAGTCGTAGGCGGCATCGACAATGTCGAGGATGTCGTCGTCTGACAGCCGTGAAGCCACGTCTTCCGACAGCCGCTCTCTGATAAACTTTACAGCGGCGTCTTCCGAGAACTCTTGAAAGTCATTTTTATCGGACATTGAGATTCTGTTTTTTATATATTTCTCGCTAAGATACAGAATCTCTCTGTTAAATCAAAAAAGATAAACAGTATATTTGATTAATTAGCAAAATTTAGAAGGCATTCCGCTGCGCGGGGTCATAAATCGAGGATGCCCTCGGGCAAATCCATCTCGATTGTTTTTCCTTGCTCGTCGATTTCCGTGATGAAATCCTCCGAAATGGGGATATAGACAGTTTTGCCCTCGTTTTCCACCACAAACAATGCGTTTTCCGTGGAGTCGTCCACGTCGGTTATTGTGCCGATAGTGTTTCCGTCGGTGTCTGTGATTGTGAAGCCGATGAAAAAGTCGCAGTACACCTCATCCTGCTCCGGCATTTCTTCGGCGAGAGCGTAGATGGGGCAGTTGACGAGGCGTTTAGCCTGCGTCTCGTTGCTGATGCCGTCGATTTTCAGCAGCAGAGTGTCGTTGTTCTTCGGGCGTATGCCGTTGACAAAGAACGGCACGAAAATGCCGTCCATCGGCGACACCAGAGCCGACAGCTCGCCGACGGCCATCGTGTCGCAGTCGAAAGTGGCGGAAATCTCGCCGTTGATGCCGTGCGCCTTGTTGTAGCGTCCGATTTCGATAAGTTGGTCGGCGGTGATCATCGTTTATTTGCGCTTTTTCGATTTTTTATTGTTTGAGGCTGGTTTTTCGGGAACCATATCCTTGAAGTCGCGCAGTTTGTGTTCCTCTGGGTTCAGCACAATCTTTCCGCGCGAATAGAGGGCGAGGTCTTTGAATATCTTTTCATCGTCGACACCGTCGATGTTTGACTGCACCATGAGCTTCTTCATCTGGTTTGCAATGAGCAGAGCCAGCTGTGTGCGCTCCTCGCCCTCGGGCATGTCCTGGGCGATGTCAATCAGATTCTCGACGATTTTGCCATAGTGGCGGAAGCGTATTGGCGTCAGTTTGTAAGGAATCTTCTCCGGCTTGGAGTGCAGATTCTCGGGCTTGATCACCTCGCATGGATAGTCGATGTCGAGACGGAAGTCTGACATTATGGCGAGTTGGTTCCACAGCATCTTGTTGAAGTCGTCAACGCCCGCCTGGGCAGCAAACAGATTGCTCATTATCGCCACGATGGCAGACGCGCACCGGTTGCGCTCGTCACGGTTCTCGATGGTGAGGCAATAGTCGACCATCTGCTGTACGTTGCGGCCATATTCTGGCAGCACCAGTTTCTCTTTCTGTGTGTTGTATTCTAACATAATTATTTCGTTGGTTGACAGCCAAGAACGTTTTTCTTTGGCGTTGTGGTGTGGAACTTCTTGATGTAGTTTGGCGTAGAGTATGCAAGGTCGAGAAAATCATTCTCGCGGAATGCCTTTTCCGAGAGGGCGATCATGTCGGCTGCATTGGGACGTATGCCGAGAGTGAACTCCGCGTTCTGGCTCTTTATCAAGTCGGAAGCCTTGTCGGCGCCGTTGCCCATGAAGTGCAGCTTGTGCGACTCCAGCAAGTCGGCAAACGAATTCTCGTCGAGAATCATCGCCTGGTTTGGCATAACCTCGTTGAGGGCAAGGTCGTAGACCGCTGTGAACACCTCCATGCGCCGCGCGTCGATCATCGGCACGAAATAGTCGTCGGGACCGATGTTTTTTGAGAACATTACAGCCACGCTCAGCAGTTTCAGGGTGTTTACGCCAATCAGCGGAATGTCGAGACCGAAGCACAGGCCTTTCGCTTCCGACAAGCCGATGCGCAGACCCGTGTAGGAACCAGGGCCTATGCTCACGGCGACGGCGTCAAGTTTCATCTCGCACATCTTTGCGTAGTCGAGGGCGTTTTTTACGAAGCCGCCAAGCACGGTGGCATGGTTGCGTCCTTTGTAGTCAGCGTCGTGAAATTTCATCTCACCGTCGTGCGACAGGCAGACGGAGCAAACGTCGGTAGACGTCTCAATATTTAATATCGTTGCCATTTGGATTCTTGTTTTTTGCTAAAAGCATTGCAAAGTTACTATCTTTTATGCGAAAAAGAATAATTTTTCGACATATTCGGGGAGATTAGTCCGTATATGTAAGCGATTTTAATTAATTTTGCAGAAGAATTAAACCAATTCCCTACTCAATAAATATGATTAGTTTCTTCAAAAATGTGTCGGGTTCGATTATCGCAGTTGATACCGACCACAAGCTGGAAAACAGCGAAATTGAAAAATTAAAATGGTTGTTCAACGACGCCCAGCTGCTTGACGCCTCTACGGTGGAAGGCAAGTTTGTGGGACCGCGCCGGGAGATGATAACCCCTTGGAGTACGAACGCGGTGGAAATAACCCAGAACATGGGTCTTTCCGGAGTTAAACGCATTGAAGAGTTTTTCCCGACAACAGCAAAAAATCCAACCTACGACAAGATGCTTCAGCGCCTTTATGAGAATCTCGGCGCCGACATCTTTGAAATTCTCAAAAAACCGGATGAGATTGTTTACATCTCCGACATCGAGGCATACAACGAGCAAGAAGGCTTGGCGCTCAATCCGGAAGAGGTGGATTACCTGAAGTCGTTGAGCGCAAAGCTCAACCGTCCGCTGACCGACAGCGAGGTGTTCGGTTTCTCTCAGGTCAACTCTGAGCACTGCCGTCATAAAATCTTCAACGGCGTGTTTGTAATTGACGGCGAGGAGAAACCGTCTTCTCTTTTTAAGCTCATTAAAAAGACATCGCAGGAAAATCCGAATAAGCTTGTGTCAGCATATAAAGACAACGTGGCTTTTGTAGAAGGTCCGGTGATAGAGCAGTTTGCTCCGAAAAATCCGCAAGGCCCCGACTTCTTCCAAATCAAGGACGTTGAAACAGTAATCTCGTTGAAGGCGGAAACCCACAACTTCCCGACGACCGTAGAGCCGTTCAACGGCGCGGCTACAGGAACG
>ULSM01054341.1_pt1 | contig 17983 bp, 15 predicted proteins | sample 1956381 | NCBI WGS metagenome assembly ULSM01 (sample SAMEA4835710, study PRJEB28245) | human gut metagenome | biome: gut microbiome; material: fecal sample | place: Denmark | collected 2008 | reverse complement strand
TGTAAGCTGGATAAAGGGCAGCTAAAAGACTCATTACCAAAGAACAACAGGTAATTAAAAGCACATCTACAAAAGACAAATGTGATGGAATAAAATTAATAAAATATATATTTTCGTTTAAAAGCTCAAAACCAAAGTATTTTTCAAAATTACTGGTAATGGGGGTAATGAAAATAGCTAAAGGACATCCTAATAATAATCCTATAATGGTGCCTTTTAATGCAGAAAGTACACCCATGAGCGTAAATATTTTTATAATCTGTCCTCTAGTCATGCCCATAGTAAGCAAAATAGCAATTTCGCGGCTCTTTTCACTTACTGACATTATTAAGTTAGATATAATATTAAAGCAAGCTACAGCCATCACTAAGATCATAGCTAAATACATTATATTACGAATAAGCTGAATATCGTTATAGAGTTTTCCTTGACTTGCCATCCACGTGCTTACGGTTACAAAGTCTTTTAATTTAGGCAAAGCTATTTTTAAAGTTTCTGCCACGTTCATCATATTCTTCGTTTTAATGTGAATACTATTAGGTGCTTTTAATGATGCTAAGGAAACAGCTTTATCTATATGCGTAAAAGCTAAAGTGGAGTCAATTTGTCCTCCTGTTTTTATTACGCCTACAATTTTGAAGGTAGCATTAGAAGGTTTGCTTAAAGGGTTTTCATTTGAGCTTTTATCAATAGTGATTAGATCTACTAAATCTCCAATTTGGAGATGCAATTTTTTTAATATGCCGTTGCCGATGATAATTGGAAAAGTATCATCATTTACATTAAGCTTATCAACCGAGCAGCTCATAAAGCGCTCTAAGTCAATTACGCTTTTTTCAAGCTTAGGATCAATACCTATAATAGCAGAAGGGGCAAAACTTTGATTTTTAGAAAAAACTCCTTCTAAAGTTACTGTAGGGGCGGCAGCAACGATACCAGGAGTTTGCAATAGCACTTGTAAGTCCTCTTCGAGATGATTAAATTCGTTTTCCTGAGCGTTTAGAGTTGCAGCAGGAATTAACGAAAGAACTCTATTGTGTAATTCATATTCAAAGCCATTCATGGCGGAAATGCCAATAATTAAAGCACATACTCCGGCAGCTATTCCCGTGGTAGATGCTATAGACATGAATCTTGCTAAAGCTCCATAGCGTTTAGAGCGTAAAAAACGCAAGGCAATTTTTAGATTTTGAAATTTAAACATTTATACGGCCATCCTCAATGGTATAAATGCGATCACATCTTTTAGCTAAAGATTCATCATGAGTTACCATAACTACGGCAGTATGTTCTGTATGGGCAAGATTTAAAAAAAGCTCAAAGACTGCTTCGGCATTATTTGCGTCTAAATTTCCTGTAGGTTCATCTGCAAGGATAAGTTTAGGGTGATTGACCATTGCTCTGGCAATAGCAACTCTTTGTCTTTCACCTCCTGACATTTCTGAAGGTTTGTAGTTTAGTCTATGCTCAAGTCCTACCTTGATAAGATATTCGCGAGCTCTATCTTTTGCCTTGTCAATAGGAGTTTTGGCAATAATAAGAGGCATCATGACATTTTCAAGAGCGGTAAAATCTCCTAAGAGATGATGAAACTGGTAGACAAAGCCTAAACTTTTATTACGAAAGTCAGCTTTTTGTGAAGAGCTTAAATCTTTTAGGTTAATATTATCAAAAGTGATCTCACCTTCTGATTGACTGTCAAGAGTACCTAAAATATGGAGCAGGGTACTTTTTCCAGAACCTGATTTGCCAATAATAGCAGTGATTTCATCTGCATAGATATCTATATTTACATCATGAAGGACGGTTGTCTTTACAGAGCCTTCAGTATATGTGCGACAAACTTTACGAGCTTTTAATAAAATCTCTTGCATAATTTATCCTCGCGAGAGATGGGTAACGGGATCTGTGGTGGCTGCACGAATGGCAGGATAAAGAGTACAGATTATGCTTATGGCCAGGCTTCCTGAGAAAATTATAAAAATGGTAAAAAGATCAATATTGACAGGCAAGGAGCTATTAAGACTTAAACTAAAAAGATAAGCAACGCCGTATGTAGCAGGGATGCCTATAATAGTTCCCAGAACAGAACCAATAAAACCATAAGAAATTCCCATAAATAAGAAGATTTTTAAAATGCGTATGCTTTTAAGTCCAAGGGTTTTTAGTATAGCAATATCAGTAAGCCTTGAGGCTACAGTCATGGTTAATGCTGAGAGAATATTGAAAGCTGCTACTAAAATTATTAAGGTAAGCATAATAGACATGGAGAGCTTTTCTAAAGCTACAGCTTTAAAAAATTCTCCAAGACTATCTCTCCAGTCACTAAAATTAAGCTGCATTTTTTCAAGAGCTGCAGCTGTATCTTCAATTAAGAAAGGATCATCAAGCCATAATCTTATAGTCTGAGGAGGCTCTTTATAGCGCAAAAGTCGCTGTATATCTTCATAGTTAGCATAAGCCTCAGGAATGATATTGCTATTTACTGAAGGAAAATAATCATTTAAGCTGAAGATTCTTTGTGAAGGTACTAGGCCTATTGGGGTATAGCGAGCGTTTTGGGTACTGATAAGCCGAACATCCTGTCCTAGAAGAAGATTTAATTTTAAGAATATCTGTGTTTGGGCATTCAGGGCATAGCTATTTTTCTTAGGGATATTTAATAAGTTCAGCTGCTCTTTTGTATACCCTTTTTTTAAAACAATTTTGTCTGTATCAATGCCCTGCAGGTTTACAAGCAATATGCCATTGCCTCCTTGTAATAAAACTTCAGATCCGATGAAGGGAGCGCAGGCAATTACATGAGGCAGATTTAAGAGCTCGTGTGCTCTGGAGAACGGTGCTTCAACTATAAGCTGAGCTGTTGAAGAGAGTGCAGCGTCTTTTAAACGATTTTGCAATCCCCCCATAATAGAAGAAACTACTATTAAAGCGGCAACACCTATAGTAATACCTACAGTAGCTAACAGAGCTACAAAAGAGGCAAATTTGTGTGAGCTGCGAGAGAAACTACAGCGTGTGGCAATAGACAGCTCTAGAGGATGAAATAAAAACACTATAAAATCCTAAACTAGCAATATTTAACCGCTCATTTTAGCTAAATCTTAAAGCTTATTCACAAAAGATCTTAAATTTCTTAAAAAACGTATATCAAATTTAAAATTATATATTATTCAACGCATTTTGCTTAAAACAAAGCTTTACCACATATAAGGCAATATTTAAAAAAATTGTCAGAACCCTAAGATCATGTAATAATGCTAAATTAAATATTTGATCTTTACGCCTGCAGTCACAAGGATTTTATAAAGTTTGCTTGTTTACAGCAAAGCCTTTCTGCAGGGAGAAAATGGTTGTGTTTTGCACACGGACTTTGATCATCTTTTTGGGCAATGGTGCCCTCAGTTTACTTGGTAACAATCAATGGACAAACTAGAAGAAGCCAAAAACAACGGCGTGGCGGCAGCCTCCAATGCACAGAATTTACAGGAATTAGATGCCGTCAGAGTCAATTTTTTAGGCAAAAAAGGTGAATTTGCCGCTTTTATGCGTGAGTTAGGCAAACTTTCAGCCGAGGAACGCCCTCAGCGAGGCGCTATAATAAATGAAGCCAAACAGGCTGTAATTGCAGCTATTGAGGCTCGTCGTGAAGCAATTGAATCTGCTCTCATGGAAGAGAAGCTTAAGAGCGAAACTGTAGATATTACTTTACCTGGCCGTCGTCAGGTGCCAGGTAATATTCATCCTGTTAGCAGAACTATTGAGCGCATTAAGGAAATTTTTGGATCTATGGGCTTTAGTGTTGTCGGCGGCCCAGAAATTGAAGATGATTATCATAATTTTGACGCTTTAAATTTACCTCCAAATCATCCAGCTCGTGCTTCTCATGATACCTTCATGGTAGAAAATGGTTTGCTGCTAAGATCTCAGACTTCTTCTGTTCAGGTACGTACTATGGAGAAGCAACAGCCTCCTATCCGTATTATTGCTCCTGGCCGAGTTTATCGTAACGACTATGATATGACTCATACTCCTATGTTCCACCAGGTTGAAGGTTTGTTAGTCGAGGAACATACTTCTTTTGCAGAGCTTAAAGGAGTTCTAAATGAGTTTTTACTTAAATTCTTTGAAGAAGAGTTAGAGGTTCGTTTTAGACCTTCTTATTTCCCATTTACTGAGCCTTCGGCTGAAGTCGATTTAAGACGTAAGGGCGGTAAGTGGCTAGAAGTTTTAGGCTGCGGAATGGTTCATCCTAACGTACTTAAGAATGTTGGCATTGATACTGATCGTTATGTGGGTTATGCCTTTGGTATGGGCGTTGAGCGTCTGACTATGTTGCGTTATGGCGTAAATGATCTGCGCGCTTTCTTTGAAAATGATCTGCGTTTCTTAAAACAATTTGCCTAAATCAGCATAAAATTTGGAAGTAAAAAGATTATGTTATTCAATAAAAAATGGTTAGATGAGTGGGTCCCAAATTCCTTAAGCGCACAAGATCTTGCCGACAAAATTACAATGGCAGGTCTAGAGGTTGACTCTGTTAAAGCTCCGTGCGGTGATTTTGATCATGTAGTTGTAGCTAAGGTTGTATCTTGTAAAGATCATCCTGATTCCGATCACATGCATGTTACCTTAGTTGATGATGGTTCAGGTGAGTTAATACAGGTTGTCTGCGGTGCTCCTAATTGTCGTGAAGGCTTAAAGGTTTGCTTCTCTCAGATAGGTGCTCATGTAAATGGCCTGCATATCAAAAAGGCTAAACTTCGCGGCGTTGATTCTAACGGTATGCTTTGTTCTTATAAGGAATTAGGAATGGCTGAGGAATCTGACGGTATTATTGAACTACCTGAAGATGCCCCTATTGGAATGGATGTTCATGAATATTTCCATTTAGACGACAGCATTATCGATGTAGATCTCACTACTAATCGTCCTGATTGTTTGGGTATTTATGGTATTGCTCGTGAAGCTGCCGTTTTAATTGGTCAGGAATTTGTAGAAAAAGATGTCCCGGCTATTAAAAATGAAATTGATGACACCATGAAGGTAACAGTAGAGGATAAGGAAGCTTGCCCTCGTTATTTAAGCCGTATTATTCGTGGAGTTAATCAGAAGGCTAAAAGTCCTATATGGATGACTGAAAGACTGCGTCGTTGCGGCATCAGATCAGTATCTCCAATTGTGGACGTTACTAATTATGTAATGCTCGAGTATAGCCAGCCTTTACATTCCTTTGATTTAAATAAGATTCATGATGAATTGAACGTACGTAAAGCCCATAAGGATGAGCTTTTGACTGTGCTTTCAGGAGAGGAAATCAAGTTATCTGAAAATACTCTGGTAATTGCAGATTCTCAAGGAGCTGTTGGTATTGCAGGTATTTTTGGAGGAGCTAATTCTGGGATTGACGATAATACTACGGATGTTGTTTTAGAGTCGGCTTTCTTCTCTCCAGATGCTATTAAAGGTCGTGCCCGTCAGTACGGTTTAGATACTGATGCCTCTCACCGTTTTGAACGTGGTGTTGATCATGAAGGTCAAAGACGCGCTATGGAGAGAGCTACAGCCTTATTATTGGATATTGCTGGTGGTAAAGCAGGTCCGATTCATGAGGAAGTTGCCTGCGAATATCTTCCTAAGCACGAGCCTATTGTTTTGCGTATGTCTCATTTAAAGAAGGTCTTAGGTATTGATATTCCTGCCCCTAAGGTAGAGTTTATTCTCACTCATTTAGGTATGCAGCCTAAGGCTATTGAAGGAGGATTTGAGGCAGTTTCTCCATCTTTTAGATTTGATATTGCTATTGAAGAGGACTTGATCGAAGAAGTTGCTCGTATGTATGGCTACGACAATATTCCTAATGCTGTTCCGGTAAGTACCTTGGATATGGTTCATGATACTGAGGAAACTGTTTCTGACCGAATGATTCAGAATGCTTTGGTATCTTTAGGCTATAATGAAGCCATTACTTATTCTTTTACCGATCCGCAGGTATTGAAGGTTTTTTCCGATATTAAGCCTTTAATGTTAACCATGCCGATTTCCCCTGAGCTTTCTGCTATGCGTACAAGCTTGGTTCCTGGTTTAATTTTAGCTTGTCGTTATAATTTAAACCGTCAGCAGAAGCGTATTCGTTTATTTGAGCAAGGTTTACGCTATATCATTTGTCCTAAGGCAGAAAATGGCGTATTGCAGGAACGTATGGTGGCTGGTGTAGCAGTAGGTTCCGTAAGCGAAGAGTCTTGGAATCAAAATACTCATGGCGTAGATTTTTTTGATATTAAAGGTGATGTAGAAAATATTCTAGGTATTACCTGCAAAGCTCAAGAATTTGAATTCCGCCGCAGCAGTAATAAAGCTTTACATCCAGGACAGAGCGCTGATATTTATTTAAATGGCGAGTGTGTAGGCTATGTTGGTATGCTGCATCCTCAGGCTCAAAAGGAGCTTGATATCAAACAGCCAGTAGCTGTTTTTGAGATCAAGCGTGAGGCAATTTGCAAGCGTAATGTTCCTGTATATGAGGATATTTCTAAATTCCCGGCAGTAAGACGAGACTTGGCCTTTGTAGTTAATAAATGCATTAAAGCAGCTGATTTATGTTCGCTAATCCGCAAGACTGGTGGTGAATTAGTAAAGCAGGTTGTAATCTTTGACGTCTTTGAAGGCGAGTTTTTAGGTGAAGATAAGCGCAGTATTGCATTAGGCATTATTGCTCAAGATCCGAACAGAACTTTAGAAGATAAGCAGACTGATGCTTTAATAGAGAATATCGTTAAAGCCTGCAATAAGGAGTTCGGCGCAACCCTGCGTTCCTAATTTAGAAGGAATAATATGACAAAAAAAAGCATGTCCTCATTGGAGGATCGTCTGAAACAGCTCGAAGAGTTAACCTCAAAGCTTGAGAGCGGTCAATTAAATCTAGATGAAGCTATTAACGCTTATGCTGAGGGCATGCAGTTAGCGCTATCTTGTCGTAAAACTCTTGATGAGATGACGCAAAAGGTGGAACTAGTACGTACAAAAACGATGCCGGTTTCACCATCAAGCAATGAGGAGAGTGAGTATCAATGATGCAATCTTTACAAGAATTTGCTCCATTTGTTCAAAATAGAGTTACATCCTTTATGGATGCTTACTTAGCAAAATTTGATGATGATGCATTAAAACTTAAAGAGGCTATGCGCTACGGCTTGCTTTTAGGCGGTAAACGTTCACGACCTCTATTAGTTTACGCAACAGGTCTGGCATTGGGGCAAAAACTTGAAGTTTTAGATTATGCAGCAGCAGCGATTGAATGCATTCATGCTTATTCACTCATTCATGATGATATGCCAGAGATGGACAACGATAAATTGCGTCGGGGAAAGCCAACGGTTCATTGCAAATTTGGTCAGACTACTGCTTTATTAGCAGGAGATGCTTTGCAATCTTTAGGTTTTGAATTTATTTCTGATCCTAATAGCGGTTTTGATAAAATGAAAACTGCAGCTTTAATGCATATTTTAGCCAGAGGCGCAGGTTATAGAGGTATGTGCGGAGGTCAAGCTATAGATCTTGAATCTGAGCATAAGCGTATTAGTTTAGATGAATTAAAGCTCTTACATTCAAAAAAGACTGGGGCTTTGATTAAAGCAGCTGTTGCTTTAGGTGCTGTGGCAGCTAATGCAGATGAGCATACACTTAAGCATTTGGATGACTATGCTTCTTACGTTGGATTAGGTTTTCAAGTTTGGGATGATGTACTTGATGTAATCGGCAATACTGAGATTATGGGGAAAACTCAGGGAGCAGATCAAAATTTAGACAAAAGTACTTATCCTAAGTTATTAGGGCTCAAAGAGGCTGAGGATTTTGCTAAAGAATGTGCCGACAAGGCCTGTAATGCTTTAACAAATTTAGCTTATGACACAGCAATTCTTGCCCAGTTTGCTAAATTTGCTGTCTCAAGAGATCACTGACATATGAGTGAAACGTCATTGTTAGATAATATCTCCTCATCTGAGGATTTACGTAAGCTTGATATTGCGGATTTACCTAAGGTTTGTCAGGAAATACGCCGGTATTTAGTAGAAACCGTAAGTAAAACTTCTGGACATTTAGCTTCAGGATTAGCCGTTGTTGATCTTACTGTAGCCTTGCATTATGTCTTTAATACTCCTAATGATGAGATTGTTTGGGATGTAGGGCATCAGGCTTATCCTCATAAAATTTTAACTGGCCATAAAGAGGAGCTTAAAACAATTCGCCAGAAGAATGGTCTGCATGCATTTATCTGGAGAGGCGAGACTGAGTATGATCTTTTGAGTACAGGACATGCTTCAACTTCCATAGGATCAGCTTTAGGATTGGCAATTGCCGCAAAACTTAAACAAGAGAAAAAGCATGTTATAGCTGTAATTGGCGATGGTGCTTTATCAGGCGGAGCTGCATTTGAAGCATTAAATAATGCTGGTTCAAAAAAAGATCTAAATTTATTAGTTATTTTAAATGATAACGAGATGAGCATTTCTCATAATGTAGGCTCAATTGCTCAGAGCTTATCTCGTTTAATCGCTAATCCTCATTACGCCAAGCTTATCAAAGGCGGCCGCAAGATTTTAAAGTCATTACCTGCAATTCATGATTTTGCTATGCGTGCGCAAGAGCATGTAAAAGGTATGGTTATGCCAGGTACCTTATTTGAGGAATTAGGCTTTAATTATATAGGACCTGTTGATGGCAATGATGTCCAAGGCTTAGTATCTATTTTAAAAAATATTGAAAAATTAGATGGATTGCAGTTTTTGCATATTGTAACTACTAAGGGAAAGGGCTATGCTCCGGCCGAAGAGGATCCTATAAGCTATCATGGCGTGCCGGTATTTAATCCAGAATTTGGCATTGATCGCAGTCCGCATCCTACGGATAGCTCTTATTCAGCTTATTTTGGACGCTGGCTTTGTGATAAGGCTCAAAAAGAAAAATCTTTAGTAGCTATAACTCCGGCTATGCGTGTAGGATCTGGCATGAGCGATTTTGCAAAGCAATTTCCTGATAGATTTTTTGATGTAGGCATCGCTGAGCAGCATGCTATGATTTTTGCCTCGGGCTTAGCTGCAGGGGGGCTGCGTCCAGTAGTAAATATTTATTCATCCTTTTTACAGAGAGCATATGATGGCGTAATTCATGATTTTGCAATTCAGGATTTGCCTATTGTTTTAGCTGTAGATCGCGGCGGAATAGTGGGCCCAGATGGTCCTACTCATCAGGGAGCATATGACATCAGTTTTTTAAGAACTGTTCCAAATATCGTTATTATGACGCCATCCAGCGCAGATGAAATGTGGCGTATGCTTAATTGTGCTTATGATTATAAGCATCCTGCTGTGGTGCGATTTGCCAGAACTAATGCTATTTCTGATATTGAGCCTTATCAAGAGGGACAGTCTTTAGAAATAGGCAAGGGGCGAATTATTCGCAAGGGCAAGAAGATTGCTCTATGTGTATTCGGTCCCTTATTGTATGAATACAGAGATTTATGTGAAAAATATGATATCAGCTTGATTGATATGCGCTTTGTTAAACCTTTAGATGAGGATTTGGTGCGTACTTTAGCTGATAGTCATGATTACTTAATTTCAATTGAAGAAGGTGCTATAGAGGGCGGTATAGGCGAGGCTATTGCTCATTTGGTTATTTCTTCTAAGTTAAAAGCGACTGTATTTTGCAAAGGAATTCCAGACAGATTTATCATGGAGGATTCCCGCAAGGGAATTTTGCATGATTTAGAGTTAGATGCAGAAGGGATAGAAGCTTTTGTTAGATCTTTAATTTAGATAACCTAGATTAACTATTTGATTGATAATTTTTTTGTAAGATTTAGATCAAATTTTTAAATGAGTTATTAAAGCACAAATTCAGGGCAAGATTAGTGATAACCCTTATGCCTCAATGAGGAGTAGGGAAGTTTTAATGTTAGGATATATGTATGCCATCTTTTGATATTGTTTCAAAATTAAAAAAAGACGAAGTTCAGAATGCGGTTGATAATGCTTCACGTGAGTTAAGTACTCGCTATGACTTCAGAGGCACAGAAGCCTCGTTTAATTTTAATAAAGCTGACAGTAGCGTAAAGCTTGAGGCTCCAGAGGAGTTTCAGATCCAGCAGATGGACGATATTCTAAGACAAAAGCTTATCAAGCGCGGGATAGAGGCTACTTGTGCAGTTTTTGGCGAAATTACCCGTTCAGGAAAGAGATCGATTCAAACTGTCACTTTTAAAGATGGAATTGATAAGGATTTAGGCCGCAAGATCGTCAAACTGATTAAGGATGCTTCTTTAAAAGTAGATGCCAAAATCAATGGCGATATCATACGTGTGAACGGAAAGAAAAAAGATGATCTGCAAGCCTGCATTGCGTTTGTTCGCAATTCTAAGCTTGAGCAGCCTTTGCAGTTTGAAAATTTCCGCGATTAAGCTGTGAAGAGCAAGCTTTTAGGAGAAATTTTCTCTCGTAAAATGGGCATATGCGTGGTAACCGGCTTTTCTTCAGGCCTGCCGCTATATGTCCTTTTAAGTTTATTGTCAGCGTGGCTGCGCAGTGAAGGTTTGGATTTAGCTACTATCGGATTTATGTCGATAGTGATGTTTCCTTATACGTGGAAATTTCTCTGGGCTCCCCTATTAGATCGTTACCGCATCTTTGCTTTGCCAAGACGTAAGGGATGGATGCTGTTTACACAAGCCTTTCTTATAGTAATTATCGGTGTATTTGGCTTTTTTGAGCCGCAAAATAATATTTATCTGATTGGAACATTAGCAGCTCTTACGTCATTTTTGTCTGCAACTTTTGATGTCGCTATTGATGCTTTCAGACGTGAAATTTTAGATGAATATCAGCTAGGACTTGGAAATTCATTATTTGTAAATGCTTATCGTTTATCTGGATTGATTCCGGGCGGCCTGTCTTTGATTTTAGCCGATGGAATTTTATCTTGGCAGGGAGTTTTTATTTTCACTGCTTTGTGTTTGCTGCCAGGCTTTATAGTTTGTCTCTTTATTAAAGAAAGTCAGGCTGTAAATGCTCCCAGAACTCTGTATCAGGCTACGGTAATGCCTTTTTTGGAATTTATTGAAAGGCGCGGAATAAAACATGCGTTGCTTATTTTATTATTTGTTTTCTTTTATAAATTAGGCGATTCAATGGCAACAGCTTTAGCTACGCCTTTTTACATAGATCTTGGCTATGATTTGACTACTATAGGTATTGTTGCTAAAAATATTGGTCTGTGGTCTACGCTTATAGGCTCCCTATTAGGCGGTATTATTATGACTAAGATCGGCATCAATAAAGCCCTGTGGCTGTTTGGTTTGGTGCAGATGATAACTATTGTAGGCTTTGTTCTTTTAGCACACGTAGGAGCTAATACTACTCCTTCAGTATGGCTGTTTGCTTTGGTGCTGTTAGGTGAATATCTAGGTGTTGGTTTGGGAACAGCCGCTTTTGTCTCTTTTATAGCAATTTCAACTAATCCTCGTTTTACAGCTCTTCAATTTGCATTGTTAACTTCGCTTAGCGCTATTCCCAGAACTTTTTGCAACGCTACGACAGGGTTTATAGTCGAAGCTGTGGGATGGGAGCAGTTTTTTATTATATGTACATTACTTGCATTCCCTGGTTTACTGCTCCTGCACTATGTTGCACCTTGGAAGAAAAATTAGATTTGGATCATAATTTAAAAAAAATTTTTTTTCGTATTTTCTAAGTTTATTCTGACGTTTTTGTAATCGTTTGCGAATTTTTGCGATTTATAAGCCTTATTCAGAGCAAAATCCATCAAAACCTTTGCGATTTAATTAAAAATGCTCGTCTAATATTTTAGATGCAGATCTAAACATTTACTTTTCATAGACGATTTTAAGTCGATTTATGGTAAAATTTATCGGGTACACCTGTCTGTCCCATCAGAGGATCGGCCTTTTATGAAAGCTTTTATCCTTAGGGTGAACGAAAACAGGTCGATCGGTGGAGTAATCCCCCTTATGTTTATAGTTGGAACCGTCTATGATTAACATCAAAAAAGGATTGGATCTGCCTATTGACGGCAAACCGGTGCAGTCGATCAGCGACAGTCCGATGGTAAAGCACGTTGCACTACTTGCAAGTGATTACATCGGTTTACGTCCGTCGATGGCTGTAGAACCCGGTGACCAGGTCAAGAAAGGTCAGGTTCTATTCGAAGATAAGAAAAATCCTGGAACACGTTTCACTGCCCCTGTGGCTGGCAAAGTTGTTGCTATCAACAGAGGTGCTCGTCGTGCTTTCCAGTCATTGGTCATTGAAGTAGATAATAACGGTGAGAGCGTAGCCTTTAAAAAGACCGCCCCTGAGAAGCTCTTGGAGCTTTCTTCAAAGGATGTTATTGATGAGTTGGTTGAGTCTGGTATGTGGACTGCCTTCCGTACTCGTCCTTTTGACAAGGTGCCGAAGATTGGCAGCCTACCGCACTCCATCTTTATTACTGCTATGGATACCAATCCTTTAGCCGCTGAACCTAAGGTCATTATTGACAATGATTCTGAAGCCTTTATTAACGGTATCAGAGTTATTAGCCGTATTGGTGATTTTAAGGTTTATGTATGTAAGGATGAGAAGTCTTTACCTTCTTGCTCTATTGATAATGTCCAAGAAGAAGTCTTCATGGGTCCGCATCCGGCTGGCTTAGCTGGTGTTCACATTCATACCTTAGATCCGGTAAACGAGACAAAGACTGTATGGCATATTGGCTATCAGGATGTAATCGCTATCGGTCATTTATTTGTTGATGGTGAATATTACAACCGCAGAGTGGTTTCTTTGGCTGGTCCTTGTGCTGCTAACCCTCGTTTAATTGCTACCGTACAGGGAGCTTCTGTTATGGAGCTCTTGAATGATAAGGAAATCAAGAAGAGCAGCAATGGAGTACGTATTATTTCCGGTACTGTACTTTGGGGTAATATTGTAGAAGGTCCGTTTGCTTATTTAGGCCGTTATCATCAGGGTATTGCTCTCATTGAAGAGGGTAATCAGAATGAGTTCTTCTTAAAGAACTGGATGGGCTTAGGCTTAAATCGCCATTCTGCTACTCGCGCTTTTGTTTCAGGTTTCATTAAGCCTGCACATTACACCTTCAATACCTCCTTAAATGGCGGACCTCGTCCTATTATGCCTATCGGCGTTTTTGAGAAGGTTATGCCGTTTGATGTTGAGGCAACAATGTTGATTCGTGCCATTGATATCAACGATGTCGATCAGGCCAAGCTATTAGGTATCTTAGAGTTATCTGAAGAAGATATTGCTCTTTGCACTTATGTATGTCCAGGCAAGAACGATTACGGTCCTTTGCTTCGCAGAAGCTTGACTAAGATTGAAGTGGAGGGTTAATTAAAGTGTTATTAGACATTCTAAAGAAATTCTCTCTGCTGTTTGAAAAGGGTGGCGCATTATCATGGTTCTACCCTCTGTATGAAGGTACCTTCACTTTCTTATACAGTTCTGGCAGAGTAACCACCGGAAGAACTCATGTTCGTGACTTTACTGATTTAAAGCGCATCATGATCTTGGTGTGGATTGCTGTTTTCCCGACAATGTTCTGGGGCTGGTATAACGTTGGTAACCAAACTGTTAATGCTATAGCTACTTTAGCTAACGCTGAAGATATTGCTAACGCTTCCTATGCTCTTTTTAGTGCCGATTATCACTACGCAATTGCGCAGATTCTTGGTGCAAGCTTAGGAGCTGATGCTGGCTTTTATAGCAAAATGGTTATTGGTGCAGTTTATTTCCTCCCGATTTACATTGTTGTTTTTGCTGTAGGTGCTTTCTGGGAAGTTTTATTCTGCTTAGTTCGTAAGCATGAGATTAACGAAGGCTTCTTTGTAACCTCCATCCTTTTTGCCTTAATTGTTCCGCCGACTATGCCTTTATGGCAGGCTGCTTTAGGTATCAGCTTCGGTGTTGTAATTGGTAAGGAAATGTTTGGTGGTACCGGTCGTAACTTCATTAACCCTGCTTTAGCTGGCCGTGCTTTCTTATTCTTTGCCTATCCGGCATCCATTTCCGGCACTAATTGCTGGATTCCGGTTGACGGTTTCTCTGGTGCTACTCCGTTAGCACAGTGGGCTGAGGGCGGCAGAGAAGCATTAGTCAATGTTCAGGGTGAAGCTATTGGTTGGATGGATGCTTTCTTAGGTAACATCCCAGGCTCCATTGGTGAAGGTTCTACCTTAATGATCATCATTGGTGCTGCTATCATCTTAGCTTGCGGTATTGCTTCTTGGCGCATCATGGTTGCTATTTTAGTTGGTGCTTTACTCACCTCTAGCTTATTCAACCTCATTGGTTCTGACACTAATATGATGTTCTCTATGCCATTTACTTGGCACATCGTTTTAGGCGGCTTTGCTTTCGGTACTGTCTTTATGGCAACTGATCCGGTCTCAAGCTCCTTTACTAATACAGGTAAATGGGCTTTCGGTATCTTGATTGGCTGCATGGTAATTCTTATCCGTACCGTCAACCCGGCTTATCCTGAGGGCATGATGTTGGCTATTCTGTTTGCAAACTGCTGGGCTCCGTTATTTGACTACCTGAGCGCACAGCGTAATATCAAGAGGAGACTTGCCCGTGCTAAAGCTGAATAAAGACTCCGTACTAGGTACGTTCGTCATTATTATTTCGTTCTGCTTAGTATGTTCTGTGCTGGTTTCAAGTGCTGTCGTTGCCCTTGATCCGTTCAAGGCTGCAGCTATTGCTAACGATCGTCAGGTCAGCATTCTTAAAGTTTCTGGCCATGAGATTGAAGGCTCTGTAGCTGCTACTTATAAAAAGTACATTGAAGCTCATTTGTTAGATGTTGATGCAGGTGTTTTGGCTGATGATGCAGTTGCACCCTCTGAAATTGACGGTTACAACTTTGCTTCTTTAGCAAAGAAACCTGAAACTTCTGTTGCCATCGCAAAAGATCATGATCGCGCAGGTATTCGTACTCATTCTAAGTACATGCCTGTTTATTTCTCTAAGGATGAAAATGGCAATGTTGAGCGCGTGATCCTGCCGTTCTACGGACAGGCTCTGTGGTCTACCGTTTATGGTTATGTTGCCGTTGATCCAAAAGATGGTAATACTATTAAGGCTGTAACCTTCTATTCTCACGGTGAAACTCCGGGCTTAGGTGGTGAGATCGACAATCCGCGTTGGCAAGCCTTCTGGGTTGATAAGAAGATCAATGATGCTGAAGGTACTTATAAGTTTGCCATCACTAAGAATGCCGATAAGACTGGTGAGGGCAAGGATTTTGAGGTCGACGCTCTCTCTGGCGCAACCTTGACTTCTAACGGTGTCAACAATACTGCTGCTTATTGGTTAGGTGACGCCTATCAGCCGTTCCTCAAAAATTTGAGCAAGGGGGAATAAATGAGTGACGCTAAAGTCCCTGGTGTAAAAGAGAGCTTACTTGAGCCGTTAATTGCCAATAACCCGGTAATGATTCAGGTTTTAGGTATCTGCTCTTCTTTAGCCGTAACTTCAAGCATGAAGACCGCGTTCGTAATGGGTCTGTCAGTAACCTTCGTTACTGCGCTCTCTAATTTGGCGGTATCATATGTGCGTAACCTGATTCCAGGTTCTGTACGTATTATTGCACAGATGACTATTATCGCTTCGTTGGTAATCATCGTTGATCAGATCTTAAGAGCTTTTGCCTACGATCTGTCAAAGCAGTTATCCGTATATGTTGGCTTGATTATCACCAACTGTATTGTTATGGGTAGAACTGAAGGCTTTGCTCTTAAATATCCGCCGTTACCTTCTTTAATGGATGGTATTGGCAATGGCTTAGGCTATTCCTTAGTTCTGTGCATTGTTGCAACAATCCGTGAGATCTTTGGTTCTGGTACTTGGTTTGGTCTTACCATTTTCCAAACCGTTAACAATGGCGGTTGGTATGTACCGTGCGGTTTCTTAGTAATGCCGCCGTGTGCCTTCTTCCTTGTTGGTGGCTTAATTTGGTTAGTTAAGACCTTCCGTAAGGATCTGCAAGAGCCTCTCGAGTATGACACTCATAGGGAGGATTACTAATAATGGAACATTATTTGTCCTTACTCGTAAAGAGTATCTTTATTGAGAACATGGCTTTAGCCTTCTTCCTCGGTATGTGTACTTTCTTGGCTGTGTCCAAAAAAGTTACCACTTCCGCAGGTTTAGGTGCTGCTGTAATCATGGTTCAGGTTTTAGCTGTTCCGGCTAATAACCTTATCAATGAGTACATCTTAAAGCCGGATGCCTTAGTTCAGGGCATGGATCTGTCCTTCTTGAGCTTCATCACCTATATCGGTGTTATTGCAGCTATCGTTCAGATCCTGGAAATGTTCCTTGATAAGTACGTACCGTCTTTGTACGCTGCTTTGGGTATTTTCCTGCCGCTCATTACTGTAAACTGCGTTATCTTCGCTGGTGTATCCTTCATGGTACAGCGTGAATATAACTTTGCCGAATCTGTAGTTTATGCTATTGGTTCAGGTGCGTCATGGGCATTGGCTATCATTCTGCTGGCTGCTATTCGTGAGAAACTTAAGTATTCTAACGCTCCTGCCGGTCTGCGTGGTCTGCCTTTAACCTTTATCACTGCAGGACTTATGGCCATTGGCTTCATGTCCTTCTCTGGTATTCAGCTCTAAGGGGGATACATGTTAACAATTGTATCTGGCGTCATAATGTTCGTCGTTATCGTCGCCATTCTAGTAGCCCTCATCGTTGTTGCTAAGAGATACTTAGTAACAGGCGGTGACGTCAAGATCGGCGTCAATGATGACCCATCTTTGACTATGACCTGCCCAGCAGGTGGCAAGCTTTTGAACATCTTAGGTGATAAGGGCGTATTTGTGTCCTCAGCCTGCGGTGGTCGTGGTGCTTGCGGTCAGTGTAAAGTTAAAGTCACTTCTGGTGGCGGCAACGTTTTACCTATCGAATATTCTCATTTTTCTAAGCGTCAGATTAAGGAAGGCTGGCGTCTGGCTTGTCAGGTTACCGTCAAGAATGACTGTAATATTGAATTGCCGGCTTCCGTTTTCGGCGTAAAGAAATGGGAATGCGAGGTTATTTCTAACCACAACGTAGCAACCTTCATTAAAGAGCTTCGTTTACGTATTCCTGAAGGTGAGGAAGTACCGTTCCGCGCCGGTGGTTATATTCAGATTGAAGCTCCGGCTCATACTGTTTACTACAAAGACTTTGATATTGAGCCTCAGTTCCAGGGTGCTTTTAAGCGCTATGGCTTTGATAAGTTGGTTTCAAAGGTTGATACTCCAACCACTCGTGCTTACTCCATGGCTAATTACCCTGGCGAGAAGGGCCTTATCATGTTGAACGTACGTATTGCAACTCCGCCGTTCTCTAACCCTTCAGCTCCTCCGGGAATCATGTCTTCCTATATTTGGAGCTTAAAGCCTGGCGATAAGGTAACCATTTCAGGTCCTTTCGGTGAGTTCTTTGCTCGCGATACCGATAATGAAATGGTATTTATCGGTGGTGGTGCTGGTATGGCCCCGATGCGTTCACACATTTTTGACCAATTAAAGCGTTTGAATACTAAGCGTAAGATTTCCTTCTGGTATGGCGCACGTTCATTATCAGAATGCTTCTACAATGATGAATTTGATCAGCTTGCTAAGGAGCATCCTAACTTCACTTGGCATTTGGCCCTTTCCGATCCTCGTCCAGAGGACCATTGGACTGGCTTGACAGGCTTTATTGCAAATGTACTTTATGAGCAATACTTAAGAGACCACAAGAATCCTGAGGATTGCGAGTACTATATGTGCGGACCTCCTATGATGACTAAGTCTGCTGTTGATATGCTTCACAGCTTAGGCGTTGAGGATGATAATATCTTATTCGATAACTTTGGCGGTTAATCGAAAATGGTAATAGGCCCGGCAAAATTTGCCGGGCTTTTTTTATTC